>Ga0123355_10000555_pt1 | contig 50033 bp, 57 predicted proteins | sample TergutEmb28metaG_3_FD_89872 | JGI IMG/M metagenome (GOLD analysis project Ga0123355, IMG submission 89872) | Embiratermes neotenicus P1 segment gut microbial communities from Petit-Saut dam, French Guiana - Emb289 P1 | ecosystem: Host-associated > Arthropoda: Insects > Digestive system > Gut ...
AGGCGGCCAAACCATTCGCGTGGCGGCGGCGTCCAGCCCCGCAAAAGCCAAAGAGCTCATTGACATGGTGCGCCGCGGCGAAAAAGACTATCACTTCATCGAAGTAATGGGCTGTGCAGGCGGCTGCGTTGGCGGCGGCGGTCAACCCAATCAGCCGGGCTACCTCCACAACGAACTCAACATCCCCAAACTTCGCGCCAGCGTGCTTTACAATATCGACAAAGACAGCACCGTTGGCCGCAAAGCCCACGAAAGCCCTGTGGTAAAAGAAATTTACGACACATACCTGGGCGAACCCGGCAGCCACAAGGCCCACAAACTGCTGCACACATCCCACAAGGCCCGCAGCGTATATCCATCAGAAACCTTGGCCAAGTACGCAAACAAAGAATAACCAACCATACTGTAAGGGCGGCCGTCTCGGCCGCCCACTTTTGTTCTTGCCACAATTACGAGGTGACTTCTATATAACAAAACAAAGGTGTGCCACCCATTGTGCCGGAAGAATTAATCTACGGCACTGCAAAACAATGCCAAAGCAAAAGGCGACTGGGTTGGCGGCGTAAAACAACAGGCCACCCGGGAAACACGGGCGGCCACATAGGGCCACACCTGCCATGGCGTTTGGCTTGCAACGGAGTGCTTGGTAGGGGGCGATTGCCCTCGGTCGCCCGTTTAATTTGTCTTCAATAGGTCTTTATAAAAATCGCCACTTCATCCGGGCCTATGTTGATAAACATCATTAATAAAAAACATAAAGGAAGTGTTCGTCGTCATTGGTTTTGATGAGAAAGGCGTTGATTGTTCTTGTAGAGCCGACCACGAAATACTGAAGTCTCCGTGTCATCCTGTCTCTCCAGCCTATTTCTGCGATGTTATCAACTTTTAAAGAGTTGGCGTCAAATCTTCGCTGCATATGCTTAAATACTCCTAGAGAATCTTCGGCAAAAGTAGGCCAATAATTTTCATTAACAGAGAAATACCTTATCAAGCCATCATACTCCTCTTGGCTTAACTTCAATTTCGCAAAAAACGGCTCTATCCCAGCAGAATTTATGCCAAATCTATACTCAACAATTTGTGCTGTTGATGGTATGTCAAGTCCAATAACCCTGCTGATATAGCTTCGCCTTAAAAACAGCGGCTGGAAGAAATACCCCAGTGCAATTATGAGTATTAAGGCTATTATCAAAATTATAAACCATATGGATTTTCGCATAAGCATAATAGTCAAACCTCCGTCTGCAAAATAGACATCAGAATGTAATCATTTCTTTAGCTCCGGACTTCTCGGCCGCGCCAACCCCAAACGCACCATCCATATTACGCCGCGCCTGGGCCAGCATCAGCTTTATGCGGTTAAGTTGGTTAACCTCGCTGGCGCCGGGGTCATAGTCTATGGCCACAATATTGGCCTGGGGGTATTGCCGCTTTAGCTCTTTTATCATGCCCTTGCCGGTGACGTGGTTGGGCAGGCAGGCAAAGGGCTGGGTGCAGATGATATTAGGCGCACCGGCGTGTATCAACTCTATCATTTCGGCGGTCAAAAACCATCCTTCGCCGCTTTGGTTGCCTATGGACAGCATGGGCTTGGCCATTTCGGCCAGCTCACGTATGGGCTTAGGCCCATGGAAGCGACGGCTACGTTCCAGCGCGGCCACCATGTGCTTGCGGCTACGCTCTATGGCGGCATTTGCGGTGTTATATATGGTTTTGGCCAGGCGACTGCCGCCTAGGTGGTCGTGACGGAAGCCCGCGTTAAAGAACGTGTACAGAAAAAAGTCCAGCAAATCCGGCACAACGGCCTCGGCGCCTTCGTTTTCTATTAGGCTCACAATATCATTGTTGGCCGTGGGATGATATTTCACCAAAATTTCCCCAACCACGCCTACCTTGGGTTTGGTAATGTCCAGCAGGGGCAAAGCGTCAAAATCCGCCACGATGTTATAGCAATTTTGCCTAAAAGATGCGGCATTGCCGGTATGTATGTCCATTTTGGCGGCTTCATACCATTTATCATGCAGGGCATTGGCACTGCTGTCCACCACCTCATAGGGCCGCGTGGCGTATAGCACCCGCATAAACAAATCCCCATAAATCAGGGCCTTTAGGGCTCTTTTAATGGTGCCCAGGTCATACCGCCAGCCCGGGTTTTTCTCCAACCCACCGGTGGACGCGGATATTACGGGCACATGGCCCATTCCCGCCTTGCGCAGGGCGCGGCGTATAAAGCCCATATAATTGGACGCACGGCAACCGCCGCCGGTTTGGGTCATCACTGCGGATACATTATTAAGGTCGTATTTGTCTGATTGCAACGCCTTTAGCAACTGGCCCACCACAATTATGGCGGGATAACATGTGTCATTGTTTACGTATTTTAGACCTATATCTACGGCGTCTCTGTCCATTGCGGGCATCACATCCATATTATAACCCGCCGTGGCAAAGGCTTCCCGTACCAGGCCAAAATGCACCGGGGACATTTGTGGCATAAGTATGGTATGCTTGGCTTTCATTTCCTTGGTAAACAGCGCACGGGTTGGGCGCGGCGCAGGCTTGTGGGGCATTATGCTCTTTTTTTTGCGCTCTTCCAGGGCGGCAAAAAGCGACCGTATGCGTATGCGGGCACTGCCTAGGTTGTTTACCTCGTCAATTTTAAGGCAGGTGTATATTTTGCCCGCTCTTTCAATGATATCTTGCACCTCGTCGGTTGTCACGGCATCCAGACCGCATCCAAAAGAATTAAGCTGCACAAGTTCCAAATTAGGATGCTCCGCCACATACTCCGCCGCCGCATACAGACGGGAATGATAAACCCACTGGTCTCGCACATTAAGCGGCCCCGCGGCATGGGCATTGGCCAGATGACTTACGGCGTCTTCCGTCAGCACATCTATGCCGTATGCGGCAATCATTCCGGGTATGCCATGGTGTATCTCATCATCTACATGATACGGCCGCCCGGCCAACACAATGGCATATTTGCCGCTGCCTTCCAGGTTTTTCACTACTTCTTCACCTTTTTGACGGATATCAGCCTTTACCGCATCGGCCTCCGCCCAGGCGACATCAAAAGCTGTCCGCATTTCTGCGGCAGAAATGTTAGGAAACTCCGCACAAAGCTCTTTTAGCATAGATTTTTTGTCATCAAGACTAATAAACGGATTACGATAGTTTATATCAAGCGTCCGCAATTCGTCCACATTCACCCTAATATTTTCGGGATAGCTAACCACAATGGGACAGTTAAAGCAGTCGGCGGCCTGGTCGTATTCCCGCTGTTCGTATACCACACTGGGGTAAAATATCATGTCCACACCGGCATTGATAAGCTCCGTCACATGGCCGTGTACCATCTTTGCCGGATAACATACCGACTCCGATGGCATGGATTCCAGCCCCTTCTCATACACCGCCCGTGATGACTTTGGCGACAGCACCACCCGATAACCCAGATGGGTAAAGAATGTATGCCAAAATGGGTAATTTTCGTATGTATTAAGTCCGCGCACCAGGCCCACTGTGCCGCGTGGGGCATCTTCCGGCGGCAGAGGCGCATAATCAAAAATTCTATTATACTTGTATTCATACAAATTTTGGCCTTTGGCGGCCGTATTTTCATTGCCGGTGGGTCTTTCGCAACGATTACCAGAAACAAATCTCCTGTCGCCGGTAAATTTGCTTATAGTTAACAAGCAGTTGTTTTCACATAGGCGGCACCTGGTCATGGTGGACTTTATTTCAAGCTCGTCCAGCTCTTCCGGTCCCAACAATCCACTCTGACCTCTGACCTCTGACCTCTGGCCTCTGGCCACCAACGCCGCCCCAAAAGCCCCCATTAACCCTGCAATATCCGGCCTTATAGCCTCGCGCTCTGCAATCATCTCAAAGGTACGCAGCACCGCATCATTATAAAAAGTACCCCCCTGCACCACAATTTTCGCACCCATCTCCGCCGGGTCGGTTATTTTTATTACCTTGTGCAGGGCGTTTTTTATAACCGCATAGGACAGCCCGGCAGAAATATCCGCCACCTGTGCCCCCTCTTTTTGGGCCTGCTTTACCCGGCTGTTCATAAATACCGTACAGCGGCTGCCCAAATCAATGGGATTTTGGGCAAACAGGGCAATTTGGGCAAAATCCGGCACGTCCATGTTAAGAGAGCGGGCAAAAGTCTCGATAAAAGAGCCACAGCCCGCCGAACATGCCTCATTAAGCAACACATTATCAATAACACCATTTTTTATGCGTATACATTTCATGTCCTGGCCGCCAATGTCCAATATAAAGTCCACATCAGGCTCAAAAAACGCCGCCGCCTTGTAATGGGCCACGGTCTCAATTTCGCCTATGTCAATATTAAGTGCCGCCTTGGCCAGGGCTTCGCCATAGCCCGTTACACAAGAACCCGCAATGACAACACCATCCGGCAGGGTCTGATAAATCTCTTTTAGGGCGGCGATGATGACAGAAAGAGGGCTGCCCATGTTGCCGGAATAATAGGAGTGGAGCAATTCGCCGTCTTGGCTGATAACAGCCAGTTTTGTGGTGGTAGACCCGGCGTCAATGCCTATGTATACCCTGCCCTGATATGTGGCTAAATCCCGCCGCGGCAATACCGCCTTGGCATGGCGGGCGATAAAATGGTCAAGCTCATTCTGGCCTTCAAACAGCCGCGGCAAGCGGGCAATTTCATGAGTTATAGTTTTGTTATGTTTGATATTATGCGCCAGCCGCCCAAAGGTGTATTCTTCGTCACCGGCGGCAAAGGCCGCCCCCATGGCAGCAAAAAGATGTGAATTTTCCGGCACAATGATATTTTCCGGAGCCAAGTTAAGGGTTTCGACAAAACGCTGGCGCAATTGGGGCAAAAAGTGCAATGGACCGCCTAAAAATGCCACATTACCCCGTATGGGCTTGCCTTGGGCCAGACCGGATATGGTTTGGCTAACAACCGCCTGAAATATAGACGCAGCCAGATCTTCTCGTGCCGCGCCCTCGTTTATCAGCGGCTGAATATCACTTTTAGCAAAAACGCCGCAGCGGGCGGCAATGGGGTGTATGGCCTGATGGTTTGCGGCCAGGTTGTTAAGGCCCAAGGCGTCGGTTTGTAGCAGGGTAGCCATTTGATCAATAAAAGACCCGGTGCCCCCGGCGCATATGCCATTCATGCGCTGTTCTATGCCCCCGGCAAAATATATAATTTTTGCGTCTTCGCCGCCTATTTCTATGGCAACATCGGTGGTTGGGGCCACTACTTCCACAGTGCGGGCTGCGGCAACAACTTCCTGTATAAATGGCACGCCAATCCATTGGGAAATAGTAAGGCCACCGCTGCCGGTTATTTGGGCAGAAAAACAAGCGTCACCAAACTCTGCCACACCAATTTCAAACAGGCCTTCCAAGGTATCTTGTATGTTAGAGAAATGCCGTTCGTATCTGCCAAAAAGTATGCGGCCGCTTTCGTCCACCAGGGCCAACTTAACCGTTGTAGAGCCTATATCTATGCCTAATCTAAGCCTTTGCGCCATGCTTTTGCTCCTTCGCGCTTTATATATAGTGCCGGTTAAAACCGGTTAAAATCTCCAGTTGAAAACTGGTTGAATCTATGACTGAAAGTCATTGTTTCATCATCTGACATTTTATCAAATTTTTCGCACAAAGTAAAGGGGCAGACATTTCCACTTATAGCCGTTCAACTTTAAAAGCAACATAAAAAATGTGGACAGCCCGGTTGTGTGGAAACGCAGTCAACCCAGCCACTCCACATTTTTGTGTAATGCAGAGTATGCCATAAAACAAAAGCCCGCTTAGTGACCATCCAAGCGGGCTTGCTGTTCATTTATGGCAGTTTTTATTACACCAAAGGAGAAACCCCGCCGGGCCAAAAAAGCCGTTAGGCGGGCCAGTTCCTTTTGGTCGTTTAATATGGCCTGCGCATCTTTGTTGCGCAACTTTTTTTCTATGGCCCGCGTAGCGGCGGCCTGCTCTGTTTCGGCTTCCGTGCCGTCTTCCGCAAAAGCCCGGCCATATGCGGCCATAATATCCTCTTTGGCCACGCCTTTCTGAAAAAGCTCGGTTATTATGCGCCTTTTACCATAATTGGCCAGGCTGGATTTTTGCTGGATAAACAAGGCGGCAAAATTGACATCATCAAGATAACCGCCGTCGGTCAGCAGTTTTAATACTCGTTGTATGCTCGCTTCGGAATACTGCCCCGCAACCAGCTTGCCCTGTACCTCTTTAGTGCTGCGGGGCCTGTGGGCCAAATATCGCACGGCTACATCCCGGGCCTTGGCGTAATCCAGCTCGTCCTGTAATTTTTCATACAAATCATGCCTAATTTCTGTGCCAACGGCCAATTTGTGATAAAGCAGGTCTGTGCCGTTTATGGCAAAGGCAAACTGACCATCAATGAATATATTGTATCGGTCTGGGTTTTTATTTTGTCTGGTTATTTCAGTGATTATCATATCACGCCTCCGAGCTTAGTCGGAACTTCAGCCGGCATGTTTTATTCCTCGTCCCCTTCGTCCACCAGACCCAGCTCTTGAATAATGCTGTCTATTTCGGCTTCGTCCAGCTCTATTTTACCGATGGGCTCATCGTCTTTGGTCTTCTTGGAGGACTTTTTGGCGGCTGGTTTCTTTTTAGCGTCTTCTTCCGCTGGGGCGGCGGGCTGCGCGGTTTTGCTCGTCAGACCAAAATGATTGCGTACAGCTTCCTCAATTTCTGCCACAAGTTCCGGCCGGTCGGCCAGGGTGGCTTTTACGTTCTCGCGCCCTTGACCCAGGCGGTCTTCTTTGTAAGAAAACCACGAGCCGGATTTGTTAACCACGCCAATTTCCGCCGCCAAATCCAGCACATCGCCCACCTTAGATATGCCCTGGCCAAATATGATGTCAAATTCGCAGGTTTTAAAGGGCGGCGCAACCTTGTTTTTTACAACCTTCATTTTGGTACGATTGCCTAAAATTTTGTCGCCCTGCTTTATGGCTTCACCCTTGCGGATGTCCAGGCGCACGGAAGAATAAAACTTAAGCGCGCGGCCGCCGGTGGTGGTTTCCGGGTTGCCAAACATCACGCCTATTTTTTCACGTAGTTGGTTCGTAAATATAATCATACAATTGTTTTTAGAACACACAGCAGTAAGTTTACGCAGAGCCTGGCTCATAAGGCGGGCGTGCAGACCCATGTGACTGTCTCCCATATCACCTTCAATTTCAGCCCGCGGTACCAATGCGGCCACAGAATCTATTACAATAACATCAATCGCGCCGGAACGCACCATTTCGTCGGCAATGTCCAAGGCTTGTTCGCCATCATCGGGTTGCGATACATACAGTTCATCAATATTAACGCCCAAATTACGGGCGTACACCGGATCAAGAGCATGTTCCGCATCAATAAAAGCCACAATGCCGCCTTGTTTCTGTGCTTCGGCTATCAGGTGCAGGGTGACGGTGGTTTTGCCGGAAGATTCCGGCCCATAAATCTCAATAATACGGCCTTTTGGGAAGCCGCCTATGCCCAAGGCGATGTCCAGAGACAGACTGCCCGAAGGTATGTAGTCGATTTTCAGGTCTTTAATCTGCTCGCCCATTTTCATGACGCTGCCCTTACCAAAGTCCTTTTCTATTTTAGCCAGGGCGGTACTCAGGGCCTTTTGCTTGTCTTCGTTCATAAGTTAACTCTCCTTCGCATCATATATTTGATAATTCTTTGCGTATCATATCCAGGGCATGAGACACAGCCCGCTGGCGTATACGCTGACGGTTGCCGAAAAGCCGCAATTCCTTGGCCTGGCAACGGCCATTAAACCACAGTCCGATATACGTCAGGCCCACGGGCTTTTGCGCCGTGCCGCCGTCCGGGCCGGCAATGCCGGTGGTGCTTATGGCAATATTTGCTCCCGCAGTTTTTGCGGCACCTGCGGCCATTTCCTCTGCCACTTGGGGGCTGACGGCACCATATTTACGTAAAGTATCCGGCAAAACGCCCAGCGAGCGGGTTTTGGCTTCATTAGAATATGTCACAACACCCTCGTTAAACACAGCGGAAGCACCGGGAACATCAACGATAGCACCGGCCAGCTGGCCGCCGGTAATGGACTCGGCAATGGCTAGGGTAAGGCCGCGTTGCTTTAGTAATTCCACCACAGTGCCAGCCAGCGTGGCGTCATCTTCGCCGTAAATATAGTCCCCAAGACGCTGATACAACAGGTTGGCAACGGGGTCGATAAGAGCCCTAGCGGCGGCTTGATCGGCGGCTTTGGCACTAATGCGCAAAATAGTTTCGCCAGGGCGGCCGGTGGCGTATGGGGCCACGGTCGGGTTTGACTGTTCGGCTAAAATATCCGCCACACGCTGCTCCATGGCGGATTCGCCAATGCCAACCATGTGCAGTGTGCGGGAAAAAAGTATGCCGGTGGAAAATTGGGCCAAAAAATCCGAAATATGGTGACTGTACATGGCTTTCATCTCACCTGGCGGGCCGGGGAGAAGTATGCAAATTTTGCCGTTGGCTTCTATAATACAGCCCGGTGCGGTGCCGGCGAAGTTATCCAGAATTTTGGCACCGGTGGGGAAAATGGCCTGCTTACGGTTATTTTCTGTCATTTTTTGGCCTATACGTGCAAAAAAGGCAGCAATATTGGCCAGAGAATTGTCGTCAAGCTCCATATCCAAGCCAAAATAGGCCGCCGCGGCTTCTTTAGTAATATCATCAGCCGTGGGGCCCAGGCCGCCGGTGGTTATCACCAGGTCACAACGGGCAAAAGCCTCGCTGTAAGCGGATTTTAGGCGGGTCATATTATCGCCCACAACAGTATGGCGATATACATTTATTCCCAGCGACGCCAGCTCCTGGGAGAGGAATGCCGCATTGGTGTTAATGGTGTCGCCCAGCAGCAATTCCGTGCCAACAGCGATTATTTCAGCATTCAAGAAGCCAGCTCCTTTTCAAACAGGGCACGATTATGCCATATATAGTCAATGGCGGAAATTATTGTCAAAACCACAGCGGCATAAATCAAAATTTGGCTGATTATGTCAAAAGCGGAGTGGGGGAGATTGAACAAAACTGTTGGTATCATTATCATTTGTGCCACGGTTTTTATTTTGCCCCAAATACCCGCGGCTATAACGATATTTTTCTTGGCGGCCACCATGCGTACCCCAGCAATGATGAATTCGCGCGACTCTATAAGTATCAAAATCCATGGACTGATGTCACCCAGCACCACCATGTACACCATTGCGGCCATCACCAGTATTTTATCGGCCAAGGGGTCCATAAATTTGCCGAAGTCGGTGATAAGACCCATTTTGCGGGCCAAATAACCGTCCAGCCAGTCGGTGGCGGCAGCCAGGATAAAAATGGCGGCGGCGATGTAACGGGCGGTTTGTAGGGACGGACCAAAATCGGCAGCCATACCCAGCTGCAAAACAACAACCATTATGGGTATCATGGCTATTCGGGCCAGTGTAAGTTTATTTGGCAGGTTCATAATACTTCTCCTAGTAAATCGTATTCGGTAGATTTGGTGATGCGCACTTGGGCAAAGTCGCCCACATTCAATGGGCCATCGCCGCTAAAATAAACAAAACCATCCATATCAGGGGCATCAGCATAGCTGCGACCATGATACATATCGTCTTCATAGCCTTCCACCAGCACCTCAAGGGTTTGGCCGACTTTTTTCGACAGAGCTTCAGCAGAAACCACCTGCTGTATTTTCATCAGACGTTCCTTGCGGTTTTCCTTAGTTTTTTGGGGTAAATGGTCGGGCAGTTCATCCGCCGGGGTGCCTTCCTCACGGGAATATGCGAATACACCCAGTCTATCAAAGCGCACATCCTTGATGAAGTCGCACATTTCCATAAAGTCGGACTTGGTTTCGCCGGGAAAACCGGTGATTAGGGTGGTGCGCAGAGTGATGCCGGGTATATTTTGTCGTAATTTGTCTATAGTTTTGTGAAGCTCTGCCTTTGTGCTGCGGCGGCCCATAAGGCGCAAAATATTATCGCTGGCGTGTTGTATGGGCATGTCAATGTATGGCAAAACCTTAGGATTTGTGGCCATTTCGGTAATAAATTCTTCGTAGATATGCTCCGGATAGCAGTACAACAGGCGCAACCAGTGGATGCCGTCAATATTCGACAACTCTCGCAGCAACTCATGCACCACCGGACGGCCGTAAATATCCACCCCATATAACGTAGTGTCCTGCGCAACTAAAACAAGCTCCTTTACGTCGCCCTTCGCTAAAATTCGCGCTTCCCCTACCAAAGATTCCATTGTGCGGCTTTTATAAGGTCCGCGGATTTTAGGAATGGTACAATAGGTACATTTCTTATCACAGCCTTCGGCAATTTTAAGATAAGCATAATGCTTTGGTGTGGACAGTACACGGCCAAGGTGTAGGCTATCATCAAAGCTGCCAACAGTATCAGCAACAGAAAGGCCAAGGGCTCGAGTCACCACCTCTACAATGCTGTGATATTCATTAACCCCCAGTATTGCATCAATTTCCGGCATATCACCCAAAAGCTCTTGTTTATACCGTTGGGCAGCGCAACCGGTGACAATAATAGCCCTACATAACCCGGATACTTTTTGTTTTATAGCGTCATTAATGGCGGCGCGGGCTTCTTCCACGGCCTCCTGTAAAAAGCCGCAGGTGTTTATAATTATGGCCTGGGCCTGGGTAATATCGGCGGTGAAAGCGTAAGCCGCGCCAGCCAAAGCGCCAAGCATAACCTCGCTATCCACCGTGTTTTTGTCGCAACCCAAAGAAATCAGCGCGACTTTAATATTCTGTATGTTCAAAAATATTAGCTCCTTTCGGTATAAGGACAATGGGCAATGCACTGACTGCAAAAGGCTTGCTCCAGCCCCAATGTGACCTTAGCATAGGCTCTGGCAGCTGTGTTGCAGGCATGGGCATCATAAATATGTTCCCGCGGGGTGGCCACGCTCCAATTTTCCCCAAGCACGGCCTTGCCCGGACATACATTGGCACAAATAGTGCAACCGGCAGGACAATTTGACGTGCTAATGGGCTCGCCGCAATCAAAAGGAGCATCTGTCAACACAGCAGTTATACGTACCGCCGGCCCGGCATCTTTTGTCACCAAGGCGGCGCATTTGCCAATCCAGCCCAGACCGGACAGGGTTGCCACGGTTTTGTGGGGTAGGGTAGTGCACAAATCAGCATCTATCACCGATGGCACCGGTGCGGCCACAGTAGTATACCCGCGGGTGGTCAAATAGTCGGCAACCATATCGGCCAATATAGGCAAACGTAGAGTTATTGATTTGTACTCATCATAATACTGCTGGGGTTGCCCATTTCGGTTGTCGCCCATAGCTTTTTTGGAATAAGCCAGACCGATAGAAATGCCATAGGGCAAGGTGGGGCGCATATACTCCGGCAGATGGGCAAAGTCGGCAAAGCCAACGATACTGCAACCTTCGGCCGCCAACAGTCGGGTTATTTCGTTATTCAAGACCATCCGGCGTGCGCCTCCTTTCTATATACTCTCTGTATTGATACGGCGTCATCAGCACCTTGCGTGGTTTTGCGCCGTCTTCCGGCCCAACAAGCCCCCGTGCCCAAAGCTCTTCCATCATACGGGCGGCGCGATTGTAGCCAATACGAAAACGCCGCTGCAACATAGATGTGCTGGCTTTTTCCCGTTCTACAATAAAGCCGATGGCATCGTCTATTAATGGGTCACTGTCGGCGGAAAATTCGTCCACATCAGCAACGGTAGTTATTTTTTCAATCATTTCTTCGCTATATTCTGTCTCGCCGTCTTGCTTGATGAAATTTACGATATTTTCCACTTCTTTGTCAGAAATAAACGACCCCTGTATGCGCTGGGGTTTGTTAAGCCCCACGGGAGAAAACAGCATATCCCCTTTGCCCAGCAGTTTTTCCGCCCCCTGGGTGTCCAATATGGTGCGAGAATCTGTGCCGCTGGATACGGCAAAAGCCAGGCGGCTGGGCACATTGGCCTTGATAAGGCCGGTGATAACGTCAACCGATGGCCGCTGGGTGGCCACAATAAGATGGATACCCGCGGCACGGGCCTTTTGGGCCAGGCGGCATATAGATTCCTCCACCTCTTTACCGCAGGTCATCATTAAATCCGCCAGCTCGTCAATAATAATCACAATTTGGGGCAGCTTTTCCTGGCCACGCTCGGCCAGGTGGTTGTTATATCCCGCCAAATCTCTCACGCGGGTTTCGGCAAACATATTGTAACGGTTGTCCATTTCTCGCACAGCCCAGGCCAGCGCGCCGGAAGCCTTCTTAGGGTCTGTGACCACAGGAATAAGCAGGTGTGGTATGCCGTTGTATACGCTAAGCTCCACCACCTTAGGGTCTATCATCAGCAGCTTTACCTCGCTTGGAGTAGCCTTGTAAATAATACTGGTGATGAGAGTATTTATACAAACAGACTTGCCGGATCCTGTTGCCCCTGCAATAAGCAGGTGGGGCATTCGGGCGATGTCGGCAATGACAATATTGCCGGCAATATCCTTGCCCATGGCAAAGGACAGCTTGCCCGGCGCATTCCAAAAGGCCTCGTCGTCAATAACCTCCCGCAGATATACAGCCTGCACGTCCTTGTTGGGTATCTCTATGCCTACTACGGATTTGTTGGGAATGGGTGCCTCTATACGTATACCGGCGGCGGCCAAATTAAGAGCCAAATCGTCCGCCAGGCCGGATATTTTGCTAACCTTCACGCCGCTGCCTGGGCTAAGCTCGTACCGCGTAACCGTCGGCCCTTTGCTAACCTCCACAACCCGTGCAGAAACACCAAAGGACTGCAATGTTTCCTCCAGTTTTTTAGAATTTTCTAAAATTTGCGCCCGCGAACTTAACGACGGCTGATATGTATTTTCCCGCAGCAATTCCACCGGGGGAAAGATGTATTTCTCTTCTATATGGGCTTTTGCCGTAGCTGGTTCTTCGTCATCAACATCAAATGGCGGCGGATCATCATCCTCTTTAAAATCCTCCATTTTAACAGCCGCGGGGGTATAGCCCTCCACAATGCCACGCACATTTATTGCAAATTCTTCCTCAGGCAAATCTATTTCTATTTCTATTTCTATTTCTTCATTAGCCTTCGGCGTAGGCTCTGTAACAGGCTCTACGGCAACTTCTAAATCGACCCCTGCATCAACTTCCGGCTCATCCTCCGCCAAAAGCATATCTTTCGGGGATTTAGGCCGCGGTGCCAATTTTTGCGCCGCGGCCGCCCCAATTCCTCGCAAAAGGTCTATTTTCTCATCGTCATCACCTTTATTTTTTGCGCCGCCCTCGTCCATTATAAGATTATGGGGCTTTTTGTTGGGAGATGTATATTTGTAGTCCTCAAAATCCGCTTCATATTCTTCTTCATAATATTTGGCCCTGGCTTCCGCCCGCTGTTCCCTAAAACGCACGGCGGTATCTCTGGTTCTAAAAAACCCGCTCTGAAGCAACGCAAACAGCGACCGCCCGGTGATAAGTATAAGCAATATGGCCAAAACCGTGAAGAAAAGTATATATGTGCCAACCTCCGAAATAGCCGCCACAAACAGCCGCGATGTGGCCGCACCCAGCAAACCGCCGTTGGCCGCGCCGCCATTTGTATAAATATGTCCTATATACTGCCAAAAGCCCATGTCTTCCGGCCTGGCTGGGCCAAGCATCATATGTATAATACTAATGCACAGCAAAAAAATACAGCCGCCCATTACTGTCTTTGACCGGCTAAGCAGGTCGGTTTTGCCTACCAACATAATGCCGGCCAAAACCAGGGCCAAAATGGGCAAAACAAAAGCACCGATGCCAAAGATGCCCAGCACAAGCGAATTTGCCAGGCGGCCGATAAATCCGGCATCCTCCACAAACAGGCTTATAAGCATCAAAACAGCGGCGGCAATAATGCATATGGCTATAATTTCCCGGCGTATGGGGTTTTGCTTTTGTTCCGGCTTTTTTCCTTTTATCTGTTTTTTCTTTCCTGCACTACTTTTTGTTGCCATGGCCACGCCTCTTTCGACTAGACCTGTTCCAAAACCTCTTCTCTATTATCAATCAACCTGCGAACTATGTGAGCAGGCTTCGGAACGGGTCGAATATAATTATGATTTTCTGGCTATTGATTATCATAACCCAAAATGATAGAATATTCAAGAGGGTAATTCGCAGGGGCGGCCATTGCAGTCGCCCGGACAAATACAGGAGGGCTCATGCGGGAATTTTATCGCAACAACACTGCTTTTATACACAAATTACTGCTGCTTGCAGGCATTGCGGTTTTTTTTGTCGCCGCCGTGTTTTTAGCCGGTTACGTGGTTCCCTTTGTGGTCGGATATATCATCAGCCTTATTTTGTCACCCCTTGTGGGTCTTGTCCACCGCAAATGGGGCATAAACCGCGGTGTGGCCGCTACGGTGCTTATACTGGCCCTGCTTGGCATCATTGGTGTTTTGGGTACTCTTTTGGTGGGGCGCGTTATATCAGAAATGGCGGCCCTGGTTCAAGACATTCCTAATTATATAGGTAGCGTGCAGGCCCTGTTTGATAATATGATGATAAGTGTGCAAAACTTTTTGGGTAATACAGACTTCGAAATAGACTTCAGCGTGCTGCTAAACCAGCTTCTTACCATCATCACTGGCTTGCTTCAAGGGGCTTTGGACGGCGGAGGCTTTTTTGTGGCTATACCCGTTGCCATATTGCGCACTATACTTGCCATTATTTCGGCCTATTTCTTTATTAAAGATAAAGAGCGCATCAAAGAATCTTTTGTCAACCTATTGCCGGAGCGTCTTGTGGAGCGTGGGCGTCTGGTGCGGGAAGGTCTACTAAAAGCCCTGGTGGGTTATTTTAAGGGTCAGCTTATTGTTATGGCCTTTGTATCAACCATTTGTGTCATAGGTCTAACCATCATCGGCTCGCCATATGCCCTGTTTATCGGCATGGGTATTGCGGTTTTTGACCTTATCCCCATCTTTGGTGCAGGGGGCATACTCATCCCCTGGGCACTTTACAACCTGCTTGTTGGTAATTTCGCCTTCGGCATAGCCCTGTTGGTGATATATGGCATAGTTTTCCTGGTAAGACAAATTTTAGAGCCACGCGTTGTCGGTCAACAAATAGGTATGCACCCGCTTATATTACTGATAAGCGTATATGTGGGCATAACAACCATGGGGCCCGTCGGCATATTATCCGGGCCGCTGATAGCCCTGACTATAAAGATTATCCTGGAGTCAAATCTGGATTCATTTAAGAAAGAGTAGGGGCGAATTCCATATATGTTTGTGTACAGTAGATTCATGTAGGCCTAATTATGACAACCTATACGTAGGGGCGGATTCTATATCCGCCCGAAACTGGCGGACGACTGACATCGTTACTTATTGAATTTATGTAGGGGCGCACATTGTGCGCCCGCATCACTGACTTTCCGCCGTTTTACCCTCTTCCAATTTGGCAAAAAAGCTATCGCTGGTTTTCCCTGGGGGCCGTAAAAAACGGCTAAGACTAAAAAGGCAGTCTAAATCGCCAACGGCAAGACGATTATTTTTTTCCTGGCAGGACAGGCTGGCCGAATATCCCGCTTCTTTTATAATATCATCAGATGTTGGGCTGATAATGCCCAGGGGATAGGCCAGGGAATTAGGCACAATGCCTGTATTTTGCCGCAAAACATCGGCAAACTTATGCAAATCTGCTAAAAAACGCTGGCGATAGGCTTCGTTGCTTTCTCCGCGGCGTTTCCCTGCACCTTTCGCGCCATGCAGACCATAGGTGTGGCTCTGTATCTCAACGCGCCCGGTATCGGCGGCGGCTTTCACCTCATCCCATGTCATATGCGGGTGTTTGCCCCTGCCTATTTCCGTGTAATGGTCGGTTTCTTGGCCTATTATGGCCATGGTTATGCGGGCGTCGTATTGCTCTAACATGGGCAAAACCTCGTCCAGGCGACGACCATCATCAAAGCTAAGGACGATAGGTTTTTCCGGCAGGGGTTTGCCATGATGCACAAAGCCTACAAGGTCTTGCATTACCACAGTGGTATATCCATTTTTTGACAAATATTCCAGGTCGGCCTCAAATTCCTGTGCGGTAATTTCCCATATATTGTCAGGAGATTTATCCAGCGCGTGATACATAATGATGGGTACTGTGGTTTCAAACCCCATGGTTAGCCCCATCAGGGTTTCTAACGGCGATGCCGTCGCAGAACCGGCAGGCATCAGTATCGCCGCCAAAAGTGCTAATATAATTACTCTTTTTCGCATACTTTCACCTCGTTTTCACATTATTATTGATAATTTTGCCGCAAAATATAGATAAAATTTTTGGGAGCAGTCGTTGCGCATGAAAAAACAAGCACTTGCCACCATAACCGAATACAATATGTTTGCGCCGGGGGATGGTGTAGTTTTGGGTCTTTCCGGCGGCGCAGATTCTATTGCCCTGCTCCACTTTTTGCACAACCTGGATATGCCCGGACTTAAAATTGCTGCCGTGCATATAAACCATGGCCTGCGAGGTGATGAAGCCAATGAAGACGCAGTATTTTGTGAGAAAATATGCCAAAAATATAATATTAATGTAGTGGTATTTGATAAAAATGTGGCGGAACTGGCTGCCGAAACGGGTCTTGGCATAGAACAAGCTGGGCGACAGGCGCGTTATGACTGCTTTCATCAGGCCTTGACGCAATTGGGCTACAATAAAATAGCCGTGGCCCACAATAAAAATGATGTGGCAGAAACCGTGCTGATGAATATTTTCCGCGGGTCAGGCGGCGTTAAGGGTATTCCGGCAGTGAATGGCACCGTGGTGCGGCCGCTGATAAATGTGGGGCGCGATGAAATTTTGGCATACTGTGCCGATAATGGCCTGGAATTTCGCACAGATTCTACAAATGACCAAAACAATTACACCAGAAACAAAGTGCGCAATATATTTTTGCCTATGGCTCGGGAAGTTAATTTCGCCGCCGTGGATGCTCTGGTACGCCTGGCTGGAATTTCTGCTGATGAGGATAGTTTTTTGGACAATATTACCAAAAATGTATATAAAAAATGCGTAAACAATGGCGAAATTGACATAAAGTTGCTGGATGAGCATGACATTGCTATAAAACGCCGTGTTATTCGCATGGCCTTAGCCGAAGCCTTTGGAGGGCTGATGGATATTAATAATAATCATGTGGAGGCCGTATTAGGCTTGTTTGGCAAGGAAAATGGCAAACGGGCTGTCTTGCCTCGAAGCATTGTAGCCGAGAAAATATATCATAAAATATGCATAAAAATTGCTGGAAGTGTACAGGAATTTTCGGTTATATTACCCAAAAATATCCCAATTTATGTGGCCCAGGCGGGTAAATGGTTCTATCTGGGCAAAAACCCGCCCCAAGAAAATGCTTTTACAATGGCGCTGGACTGTGGTAAAATAGATGGGGTGCAGGTTAAGGTACGCACGCGCCTGCCGGGAGATAGGATTTTTTTTGATGCTGTTGGCACCAAAAAAATAAAGGACTATTTTTCGGATAAAAAAGTCCCGCGGCATTTGCGGGATAGGGCTGTTTTTGTTGCGGCTGATGGGGATGTAATCTGTATGATGGACGGCCCGAAGTCTCAAAAATTTAGCCCCGAAACCCGGGCTGGCAGCATGTTTTTGCAAATTTGGGAAGAAGAGGGGTAGCGTGACGGAACTAATATCAAAAAGCGACATAGACAAACGTGTTGGGGAGCTTGCGGCGGAAATAAACCGGACTTTTGGCCGGGAAGATGTGGTCGTCATTTGCATTTTGAAGGGTGCCTTCATCTTTACGGCCGACCTGGTGCGCCGCCTAGACTTTCCGCTAATCGTGGAATTTATGGAGCTTTCTAGTTATCATTTGGCCGTGTCTACTGACAAAGTGGTTGTTACGAAAGATATTGCGACTGATTTGACAGGGAAAAATGTGCTGGTTGTTGAGGACATTGTAGATACGGGAAGCACCTTGCGGTTTATCCATAGCCATCTTGCCGCCAAAAACCCCGCAAGTTTGCGGTTTTGTGTTTTGTTGGACAAGCCCGCCAAAAGAAAGAAGCACACGCCCTTGCCTGATTTTACAGGATTTGTTATTCCTGATGAATTTGTGGCGGGATATGGTCTGGATTATGACCAAAAACATAGAAATATACCAAATATTGTAATAAAAGAAACATAACAACGGAGGTAAAAATGAATAACCAACGAAAAAATTTCGGCATATATCTGTCCGTGATTGTGCTGGTCGTCTTTGTGATAATTGCCCTTAACAGAAATGCCGGTCCGGCGGCCCCTGCTTTTACTTACAGTGATTTTATGCAGGCGTTGGAAGCCGGGCACGTAGAATCTGTGGATGTGCGCCGCCATTCCGAGGTAGGCAATGCCGCCAATGTGGAGGTTACGCTGTCATTAGACGCCGAGGGCGTGGAAGAGGGCGCGGCTACACGCACTTTTTCTGTGCCAGATGTAAATTCCTTCATGATTATTTTGCATGAAAACATGACGGACGTTGATGTGGATATTTTTATACCACAGTCCGGCTTTTTCCAGATGTTTACGCCGTTTTTGATACTTATGATACCTTTGATGCTGATGATTTTCTTCATCCATCGTATGCAGGGCGGCGGTGGAGGCAGCGGTAACAAGGTTATGTCCTTTGGCAAAAGCCGTGCAAAAGCCGTTGTGGATACCAAGCGCAAGGTTACTTTTAAAAATGTAGCCGGCCTGGACGAGGAAAAAGCCGACCTGCAAGAGATTGTGGAATTTTTGAAAAGTCCCGAAAAATTTGTGGACATTGGCGCACGCATACCCAAAGGTGTGTTGCTGGTGGGCCCGCCCGGCACGGGTAAAACCCTGCTGGCTCGCGCCGTGGCCGGTGAGGCCGGTGTGCCTTTCTTCTCCATATCCGGTTCGGATTTTGTAGAGATGTTTGTGGGCGTTGGTGCTTCACGTGTGCGTGATTTGTTTGACCAAGCCAAAAAGAGTGCGCCGTGTATCGTATTTATCGACGAAATTGACGCCGTGGGCCGCAGACGCGGTGCGGGTCTTGGCGGCGGCCATGATGAAAGAGAGCAAACTCTTAACCAACTGCTGGTAGAAATGGACGGCTTTGGTGTTAATGAGGGCATAATTATACTGGCGGCCACAAACCGCCCGGATATACTTGATCCCGCCCTGTTGCGCCCCGGTCGTTTTGACAGGCGCGTGGTTGTGGGCCGTCCTGATGTTAAGGGCCGTGAAGAAATATTAGGCGTCCATTCCAGAGGCAAAAAGCTGGCGGCGGATGTGGATTTGCATGTTATTGCCGGTCTTACGTCCGGCTTTACTGGGGCTGATTTAGAAAATTTGCTCAACGAAGCCGCTCTTTTGGCTGCCCGAGATGATAAAAAAGAAATATCCATGGCAGACATCCGTCGTGCCTTTGTAAAAGTAGCCGTTGGCACAGAAAAGAAGAGCCGGGTGGTAAGCGATAAAGAAAAGAAAATTACCGCATATCACGAAGCGGGCCACGCTATCATCATGGAGGTTTTTGACCAACTTGATCCTGTGCATCTGGTTTCCATCATCCCTACGGGCATGGCGGGAGGCTATACTATGCCCCAACCGTCCGAAGACAAAATGTACCTGACCAAAAAACGTATGGAGCAAGAAATTGTGGGCCTGATGGGCGGTCGTGCGGCGGAATATCTGGTGCTTAAAGACATCACCACGGGGGCGTCAAATGACATTGAGCGCGCCACGGCCATCGCCCGCGCTATGGTGACAAAATACGGTATGAGCGAGGTGTTGGGGCCCATCCTCTTTGGCAGCGAAAACGACGAGGTCTTCCTTGGTCGTGACCTGGCCCAAAGCCGTAATTACGGCGAAGCGGTGGCTTCTACTATTGACAAAGAAATCGAACGCTTTGTTAACACGGGTTATTCTCAGGCCCTGGAGACCTTGCAGCAATATATGGACACCCTGCACAAAACCGCCGAAGTGCTTATACAGCGGGAAAAAATCACGAACGAGGAGTTTCGTCAGCTTTTTGACCCGCCGTTGCCTAAAAAAGGCGAGCTTTGGAAGATTGACACCGACAGAACCTTAGACGATTCGCCCTTGATGGATTTTGGCGGCGAGACAAGTTAGTTATGAGCGGTGATGAATAATGTTTACAAAAGGTCTTGAGCTTTGCGAAAGGTTTTTTCACCAGGCCGCAAAGCCCATTATGGATAAATATTTTGGCGGCCTGGCGTATTCTGCCGGGCTTTTGGGTTATGGCTCTGATGTTTTGGGTTATGACGATGAGGTTTCCGCGGATCATATGTGGGGACCCAGGTTTTATCTGTTTTTAAGTCAGGCTGATGTTCGCAAAAAACAGGAACTAATGGATGCTTTTGCCGAACACTTGCCTTATGATTTTGAGGGCCACAGCGTAAATTTTTCCGTGCCGGATGCCAGCTATGTGCGACGGCCGGAAGTAATAAGAGCCGGAAAGGTGTCACCCTTAATTTCCATCCATACATTTGATGAATATTTGGCGGAATACCTAGGTACAGCGGATTTGGATAATTTGACTCCGCAGGATTGGCTGTATTTTTCTGAACATCGCCTGCTGGGACTAACTTCCGGTAAATTGTTTGTGGATGGCCTGGGCATAGCACACATTTTGGAGAAATTGCGCTATTATCCCGAAGATGTACGGCTATACCTCATTGCGTCAAATTGGTCGCTTATTGCGGAAGAGCAAGCCTTTGTGCGACGCTGTTTTGATGTGGGCGATAATATTGGTTCTGCCATAATTTGCGCCAGAATGGCCGGCAGACTGATGCGCCTAGCCTTTCTGTATTGCGGGTGCTATGCGCCGTATAGCAAGTGGTTTGGTACGGCGTTTTCTCGGTTGCCTATAGATGCGGCCATTGGGCAAACAATCTCTCGTGCTCTTTCTGCCATGGATATTGACCAGCGGGAGGACGGCATAGTTCTTGCCCAAAAATTGCTGGCAGACATGCATAACACATCCGGCCTAACAAAGCCTGTGAAAATGCAGATAGAGTCATATTATGGGCGCGATATCAAGGTTATATTTGCGGAGAAAATAGCGGATGTTGTCGTGAAAAAGCTGTCCGGTACAGAGCTTGAAGGTTTTCGCCTTATTGGCGCATCGGAAGGGATTTTGGATAAACTAGGAGGACATGCCCCGTGGAAATCGGAATGAAGTATACAGCAGAGCGAATTGTAGAGGCCAAAGACACCGCCGTTGCGATAGGTAGCGGCGAAGTGGAGGTTTTTGCCACCCCGGCTATGATATTACTGATGGAGGAAGCCGCCCGTCTTGCGGTGCAGCCTGCTTTGCCGACTGGCAGCACAACCGTGGGCACCGTGGTTAATGTGCAGCACTTGGCGGCCACGCCCGTGGGTATGAAAGTGCGGGCCACTGCCACACTGACAGAAATAAACGGCCGACGGCTGGTTTTTGAGGTGGAAGCGACAGACGAAAAGGGCATAATCGGTAAAGGCATACACGAGCGCGCCGTGATAGATATTCAGCGTTTTATGGCCATGCTTCAAAAGTAGGAGGTTGTATGGAACGGCGAATTTTGGCGGCCGCCAGTCATTACAAGCGGTCGTATTTCTTTAATAATGAGGAATTTCCCGGTCTGCCCGTTGGTGTACAGGCCGAGTTGCGTCGGTTGCTTACACAAGCTTGTCATCACACCTGCGGTGTGGTGCTTTTGGGATTTTATCCCGATGGCGAGGTGTTTTTGGAAGCCAGCGGTGATGAAACAGACTTTGATTATGACGAAATCGGTGCCAAATACCATATAAATGCCTTGGTTAGGGAGGAAGCGGAGTTTTTGCGCTCGCTTGGCCTGTGGTATGCTTTTGTGGATGATAATTATGAAAATTAGGAGGCTTTATGCTTTTAGTCATAGATGTGGGCAATACCAATATAGTTTTGGGGCTGTATATGGAGTCAAAACTTGTAAAATCCTGGCGAATGGCCACGGCGGAAAATCGTTCCTCCGATGAAATCGGGCTGTTTATATATTCTTTGTTTGGCCACGCAAAAATCCCGGCAGAGCAGCTTAAAAACATCATAATCTCGTCGGTTGTACCCAATATTATGTATTCGCTGACCAATGGCATACGCAAATATTTTGATGTATCACCCGTAATTGTTAACAGCGACATGAAGTTGGGCATCACCCTTAACGAAGAAAGCCGTCGGGAGCTTGGGGCTGACCGCATTGTTAACTGTGTGGCGGCATATCAATTTTATGGTGGCCCCATAATTGTTATCGATTACGGAACAGCCACCACATATGATGTTATTTCGAAAAATGGCGAATTTCTTACGGGTATTACTGCCCCTGGTATCAAAATATCCGCGGACGCGCTGTTTGCACGGGCAGCATTGTTGGGCAAGGTGGAACTTGCCCTGCCCGACTCTATGGTGGTTACTTCCACTGTGGAAAGTGTTCAGGCCGGTATTTTGTATGGTCGTGTAGGAGAAACGGAGTATATTGTAAACCGCCTGAAAGAGGAGCTGGGTATGCCAGATTCTATCGTAGTTGCTACCGGTGGTTTAGCTCATACAATTGCCCGTGGCACCGGAATATTTGACCATATTGTGCCGGCCCTTACTTTGGAGGGCTTGCGGCTACTTTTTGAAATGAATGTAGGTGAATAAGGTGAAAATTGGCAATGTGGAGCTGGCCGGAAAGGTGATTTTGGCACCTATGGCTGGGGTTACGGATTTGATTTTTCGCAAAATATGTCGAAAAATGGGTGCGGGGCTGGTGGTGACAGAGATGGTCAGTGCTAAGGCCATGACATATGGTAACGAGCGTACAGAAGGGCTTTTGGCGACTGAGACCGTGGAAAACCCCGTGTCTGTGCAATTGTTTGGTAGTGACCCGGAGGCAATGGGCCAGGCTGCTGCCATGCTAAACGACAGCAGCTACGACATAATTGACATAAATATGGGTTGTCCGGCACCGAAAATCGTGAAAAACGGTGATGGGTCAGCGCTGATGCGTGACTCCGCTCTTATCGGAAAAATTGTCACCGCGGTAAAGGCCGCCACAACTAAGCCTGTTACCGCAAAAATTCGCCTGGGATATACCTACGAGCATAGAAATTACCTTGAAGTGGCCCGTGTCGTTGAGGAAAGCGGAGCCGCCGCCATTACCGTTCATGGACGCACCAGACCCCAGATGTATAGCGGTTTTGCCGATTGGGAGGCTATTGCGCAGGTTAAAGAAACCGTGAGTATTCCTGTGATAGGCAATGGGGACATAGCCGGGCCGGAGGATGCCAAACGCCGCTTGACGGAAAGTGATGTGGATGCGGTGATGATAGGCCGCGCCGCCTGTGGAAATCCCTGGATTTTCAGGCGTTGCCAGCATTATTTGGAAACCGGCGAAATTTTGCCGGAACCTACCCCTGCTGAAAGGATAGCTGTGGCCATGGAGCATACCCGAGAGTTAATTGCCCACAAAGGCGAACATATTGCCCTTCGTGAGATGCGCAGCCACCTGGCCTGGTACATCAAGGGCATACGTGGGGCTACAGAAGCAAGGGCGCGCATTAACAAATGCGAGCATTTTGATGAGATAAAAATGATACTTGATGAATTGTTGGAAGGTTGATATGTTTATAGAAAAAGATGGTCTAACAATACGGCGTGCGCGGTCTTATGATGCCGCGATTTTAGGCAAATGGTGGCGCGATGGGCAGGTTATGGCCCATGCAGGCTTTCCTTTAGGTTTGGATATAAGCGACGAAGAAATTAAAGAATCTCTTGAAAGAGACGATAACAACAGCGCAAGGCTTATTATAGAAATATCTGGCACGCCAGTGGGAGAAATGAGCTATCGCAAAACGGATGAAAATACCGCACAAATTGGCATAAAAATATGCGAGCAAAACCTGCAAGGCAAAGGGCATGGCCTTAGGTTTTTAAAAATGCTAATCAACGAACTCTTTACGAAGCTTTCATTCGACAGAATAATTTTAGACACCAATTTAAACAATATCCGTGCGCAAAAAACTTACGAAAACCTTGGCTTTAGGAAGGTTGCTGTCAATTATGACAGCTGGAAAGATCAATTGGGTCAAATACAATCCAGCGTAGATTATGAACTTTTAAAAGTGGATTACATCAAACAGTAGGGTTGTCTGACGAATTGTTATAGAAATATCATATTTGCGCAATTGACAACCTGCATACATTTGGGTATAATAATTTAGTTGACTGTACTGAAAAGGAGTTGGAGAAGTTGGACAAAAAAGTTGTATTAACATATGAAGGCATAAAGGCGCTGGAAGATGAACTGAAAGTGCTGAAGGTGGAGAAGCGCAAGGAAATTGCCCAAAAAATCAAAGAAGCTCGCGGTCAGGGTGATTTGTCCGAAAATGCCGAATACGATGCCGCCAAGGACGAACAAGCCAAAGCCGAGGCCCGTATTGCTGCCATAGAGAAACTGTTGCGCAATGCCGAGGCCATTGATGAAGAGGAAATTGACCGGGAGACGGTTACTCTTGGCAGCAAGGTGACGCTTTTTGACGAGGAATTTGAAGAAGAGATTACCTACCAAATTGTGGGCAGTGCCGAGGCTAATCCGGAAAAAAACAAGATTTCTAACGAATCACCCCTGGGAATGGGCCTAATTGGCCAAAAAGCTGGTGTGGCTGTAGAAATTGACGCTCCAGCGGGTATAATTAAATATAAGATTTTGGCGATTTCTTAAAGCCTGTCTAAAATCTATCTTCACACAATTTTTTCGCTTAGCGCTATCGCCGTTTTTGCGAAAAGCATACAAAAACGGCTGTCGCTTCAACATTTTGCTTCGCAAAATGACGTTCAAAAATTGGTTCAGATTAGATTTTAGACAGGCTCTTAGTAGGGGCGGCATTTTGCCGCCCGCTTTTAGGAGGCAATAATATATGTCTGACTATACAAATGACGCACCGGAGATGGAATTGAGCGATCTTTTGCGGGTGCGCAGAGAGAAGTTGGAGGAGCTACAAAACAGCGGCAATGATCCATTTGAGATTGTGCGCTTTGATGTGGATACTTATTCCAGTGCCATTCATAAAGATTTTGATAATTTAGAAGGCAAGTCTGTGAAAATTGCCGGCAGAATGATGACACGCCGTATAATGGGCAAGGCTGCTTTTTGCGACCTTCAGGACGAACACGGCCGCATACAGGTTTATGTAAAGGGCGACGGCGTTGGCGAGGATGTATATGCCGCCTTTAAAAAGTGGGATATTGGTGATATTTGTGGCGTGGTGGGTGTGGTTTTTCGCACCCAAAAGGGCGAAATTTCTGTTCGTGCCGATAAGGTAATTCTTCTGGCCAAGTCTTTGCAAATTTTGCCGGAGAAATATCACGGCCTTACTGACCAGGAACTGCGATACCGCCACCGTTATGTGGATTTGATAATGAATCCGGATGTGCGGGAGGTTTTTCGCAAGCGTACGGCTATAATAAAGGGCATACGTCAGTTTTTGGACGACAGGGACTATCTTGAGGTAGAAACCCCTATTTTGCAGACAATCCCCGGCGGCACCAATGCCCGGCCTTTTGCTACTCATCATAACACCCTGGATTTGCCCATGTATATGCGCATAGCCCTGGAGTTGCCCCTTAAACGCCTGATTGTTGGCGGGTTTGATAGGGTTTATGAACTGGGCCGTTGTTTCCGCAACGAAGGTATGAGCACCCGCCACAACCCAGAATTTACTATGCTGGAGCTGTATCAAGCCTATACAGACTACCACGGCATGATGCAGCTGACAGAGGATATGTTCCGCAAACTTGCTGTTGATATTACTGGCTCGTCTATTGTGGAATATCAAGGGGTGCAGCTGGATTTTGGCAAGCCTTTTGAGCGCATTACTATGGTTGAGGCTGTGCGTCGCCATGCAGATGTGGATTTTGACCAAATAACTTCCCTGGAAGAAGCCAGAGCAATTGCAAAGCAACGCCATGTTGAATATAAAGATTTTCACAAAAAAGGCGATATTTTAGATCTGTTTTTTGAAAAATATGCGGAAAAACACCTGGTGCAGCCCACATTTTTGATAGATCATCCCGTAGAGATTTCGTATTTATGCAAGCGGCACTATGACAAACCGGAATACGCCCAGCGTTTTGAGGTTTTTGCCATGGGGCGCGAGCTTGGCAATGCGTATTCCGAACTTAACGACCCCGTTGACCAGCGCAATCGTTTTATGGCCCAGGAAGCTTTGCGAGCCGCTGGGGACGATGAAGCCAGCCAGATTGACGAGGATTTTATGTATGCCTTGGAATTTGGTATGCCGCCAACGGGTGGCCTGGGCGTGGGCATTGACAGGCTTGTTATGCTGCTTACTAATTCGCCGTCCATACGTGATGTGCTGTTTTTCCCAACAATGCGCCCGCTTTAAACGGAGGTTTTTATGCACGACAAAAATAAGATAATAACAATGTCTAAAATGGCGGTGTATGACAAGCGAGGTTTTGAGAAAGACGCCCGCTCCAGCCAGTATTTCCGCCATGATTATATATACAAACGTAATATGTACATGCGCTTTTTTCTGGGTATTGGCTGCCTCATCCTGGCTTTCTTTTACGTGATGTATTTGCTTGGGGTGGAGGATAGTGATATTTTTGCCCTGGATTTTGGGGCAGAAGCCCTGCGCCTGTTGTTTTTTGCTTTGCTTATAATGGTGGCATACAGCTTTATTGGTACTATTATTTACACCAGGGAGTTTTTAAAGTCTCAAAGGCGCATAAATGCCTATTTTTCTCTCATGAAGGCGCTTGAGGGGGAAACCGAGGTGGATACGCTATACGAGCCGGAAGACGAGGGAACCGAGGTGGATGAGAAGTTTGAGCCGTACAGGCCCATTGGGCGACCCGCGGAAGAGGATATGGCAGAGGAATTTGAGCCATATCGCCCTATTGGTGATGACCATGCGTATCGCCATCGCGGCGGCGCGGAAACCCCGCAGCCACTGGAAGATGACACAAATGACAATGCGTAAACGCAGCTTTGGGAGGAAATATGGAACAATTTATGGAGCAAACGATTGCTATACGGCAGCAAATAATAGGCTTTTATAAGAAATTTGAGATAGCTATCAACTATATCCTCAAATTTTTGGTGGCACTGTTTATATTTTCCAGGATAAACACCATCGGGCTGTATCGAGAGGAGTTTTATGTACTTTTTGAGACAGCAAGCTTTGCTTATTTGGCCCTTATTTCACTGATATTTACCCTTTCGCCTCCTGCTGTGGCGTTGTTTTTGGTGGCTCTGGCCATTACCATTCAACTGTCGGCGGTGTTGGAGGTTGCTGTTTTTGTCTTTCTTTTGATGATGCTATTGATTATATTTTATGCCCGTCTTGACCCCCGCCGGTCTATGCTTATTTTGGCTATGGTTTTTGGCTTTTTCTTTAACATGCCATATGCGGTGGCTATGTTTGCCGGGCTGTATTTTGGTATATCAAGCATGATACCTATTATTTTGGGTACGGCAGTGTGGTATTTTTTGCCATTTTTTACAAACTTGGCCCAAACCACAACCATTGCAACGGAATTTGACCTTTTTGAGCTGCCCGTATCCTTTATGGAGGTTTTTGGCAAAATTTATGAGCAGCTGACCACTGATTTCAGCTGGATTGTCATAGGTTTTGTGCTGGCTATGGTGGCCCTGGCTGTGCATCTTATTTCTCGTATTGCCATAAACTACTCCAAAGATATTGCCATTGCCGCCGGCGCTGTTATAGGCATCATATGCATGATTATGGTGGTGACAGTGGCCGATATTGATATGTCCATCGGTGGTATTTTCCTTGGCTCTATTTTGTCGGCACTGCTGGTGTTGGTTGTGAAATTTTTTGACAATGTGCTGGATTATAAACGGGTAGAGCGCGTGGTTTTTGATGACGAAGATAATTATTATTATGTTAAAATTGTGCCGAAAGTAAAAGCGGAACAAGCAGAAAAGCCGGAAAAAACGGTGCGGGCGAAAAAACCCATAAGGCCCGAAAAGCCTGAAAGAGTCCAATTGCCAAAAAAACCGGCCCCAGTCGAGCCGGAGGAGTACACATATCATTCCAAACCCATTGAAAGAAAAGAGCCGGAAGAGTAGGAAGACGAGGAAGATTCGTATATGCTGTAATTATATATCAAAACAAAAAGGAAGGGCGTGGCAGGAATGACCGACTTTATATCCAATTTATTTGCAAACTTGCCCACCCTTACCATGCCGCGCTTTGGTTTAAGTGCTGTTTTAGATATTGCATTTATTACCTTTGTGATATATAAGGCGTTGATGTGGATAAGGCGCACCCGTGCATGGATGTTTTTTAGGGGTGCACTGACCCTGCTGATGGTGTATTTGGCGGCGAGTATGCTGTCAATGAACGCCACGACGGAGCTTATACAGCAGGGTTTTATTTATGTTGCCTTTGCCTTGATGGTAATTTTTGCGCCGGAGCTGCGTAAAGTGCTGGAAAGTCTTGGCAAAAACCGCAATATACCATTTTTGAGCACCCTGGAGGACAGCAGAGAAGCTAACAGCACCCAGTGTGTGGATGAAATTATTGTGGCGGCCAGAGAGATGTCTCGGGTAAAAACCGGGGCTCTTATTGTTATAGAGCAGCAGGTGCCTTTGGGGGACTTGGAAGGCACCGGCGTGGCTATTGATGCCTTGGTTACAAGCCAACTGCTTATTAATATCTTCGAGCACAACACGCCCCTACATGATGGGGCGGTTTTGGTGCGGGAAAACCGCGTAAAAGCGGCCACATGTATATTGCCTCTGACCACCGAGCACCTGTCCAGCGACCTTGGCACGCGCCACCGGGCTGCCGTTGGTATTTCTGAAGTATCCGACGCGTATGCCGTGGTGGTTTCTGAGGAAAGCGGCTATATATCCATTGCCAAAGAGGGCAAATTGTATCGTAATCTATCGGAAAATCAAATAAAAGACATGTTGTTGGAGAACATAAAACCTAGCAAAAGTCGTAAATTTAGGCCCGGCTTCAAGAATAAGAAGGGGGGCAAATGATGATGAAAAAAATGTTAACTAAACTGAAAACAGACCTTGCAAGAAATACACCCTGGAAGATTGCCGCATTTTTGCTGGCTTTTGCCCTGTGGTTTTTGATTATGAATATTACTGACCCAATACTTACGCTTAATGTACCCGTAACCCTGCAATTGCGCAACGAGGAAGCCCTTGACGACAGCATACATTTGGAAAATATAAATGCACTGCGCTATCAGCAGATAAGGATACGTGTGCGGGGCAGCTCCAGCGATGTGGAGGAACTTCGCAACAGTCTCGGTGCATATATTGATTTATCCACATCCGATATTATAAATGCGGCAGAAGAGGGTGTTGTTTTAAATGTGGTGGTACAGCCTGCCGGGGATTTTGGCGATGATATTGAGCTTGTGTCTATTAGTCCGGCCAGTGTTTCGCTGCATTTAGATAAAATAGAAACCCGGCAAATACCCATAGATGTGGAGATGATAGGCGAAGTAGACGTTAACCATCTGGTTTTGTATGATGACATTGATATTATGCCGCCGACGCTGCCTGTCACCGGTCCGCGCAGTATTGTGGGAGATATAGAGCGTTTGGCGATAGAGATGGATATTGAGGGGTTGACGGCTTCTGCTCGTGCAACCAAAACACGTGGAGACATAACAATTCTTGATGGAGCGGGTAGAGAGGTTTTGTCTCATTATGTGGGGATAGGAGGCACGGCTATTGTTCAGGTGCCGGTGTATCGCCGTGGCAGCATTGCTATTTTGAGTCCGGAATATGAAGGCACCCCACCGGTGGGTTTTGGCGTGTATGATATTGAATGGTATCCCCGTACTATTGCGGTGGCCGGGCCGGAAGAGGCCATACAGGCTCTTATACCCATACGTCTTAGCCCTATTGCCGCGGATCTTATAACTGCGGCTACCGACACATTTAACCTACCCTATGACATCCGGCATTATTTGCCCGATGGCGTGTTTCTTATTGAAGACGATCGCGGTAATGTTAATGTGGAGGTGCTTGTGGAGCCTGTTATTACGCGGGAGTTTGTTATACCACGCGCCAGGTTCCAGGTTTTTGGCTTGCCCCACAACACCACGGTGCTTACCGATGAAATAACCCTTACTGTGTCTGGTCTGGAAACAATTGTGGACGGCATAACAAATATAACCCTGGCGGCCAGTTTGGGTAATTTGAATTTGCCCTACGGCCGGCATAATGTACCCCTTAACCCTAGCGGCATATCGGGTCGTGCCACTATTGTTGGGCCGCCGCCAATGCTTACTATTTATGTTGCGGCCCCTGGCGAAGAACCGCCGCTGGATATACCAGAACCACCGGAGAATCCAGACGAAAATGGATATGAAAATGAACCATATGAAGATGAGCCCGCGGACGGTGCCAATGGCGGCAGCGGAGAAGAGGACGAAGAGGATTATGACGAGGATTAAGGAGTTGAACATATGGGCAGAATGTTTGGAACTGATGGAGTAAGGGGATATGTTGGCACGGAGCTTACGGCGAAAAAGGCCTTTGAGATAGGGTTGGCCGGAGCGAAGGTGCTGGCTAAAAGGGGCGAAAAGCCTTGTATACTGCTGGGTATGGACCCGCGCATATCATCGGATATGCTAATGGCGGCACTGACGGCGGGCATATGCTCTGTTGGGGTGGATGTGTATAATGCGGGTGTTGTGCCTGCGCCTGCTGTTGCGTATTTGGTGCGCAAATACGGTTTTGCCGCGGGTGTTATGGTGTCCGCGTCACATAATGCCTATTATGATAATGGCATAAAGTTTTATAATGGCGACGGATATAAGCTTACCGACGAGATCGAAGACGAAATAGAGGCGCTGATGCAGCGCATAGATGAAATTGCCCCATCCAGCGGTGTTGATGTGGGGCGTGTTTTGGGCGGTCGTGATCCTTTGGGAGATTACGCGGTATTTTTGCAGTCTTGCGTGGGTGATGTCAGCCTTTCTGGTCTTAAAATTGCCCTGGATTGCTCTAACGGAGCCGCATATCAGGTTGCCCCACGGGTTTTTAAGGCTTTGGGCGCGGATGTTAGTGTTATTGCGGATAAACCCGATGGGGTTAACATAAATGATGGATGCGGATCTACCCATATAGAAACCTTGGCAAAGCATATAAAAGCCGGAAAATATGACATGGCCTTTGCCTTTGACGGCGATGGCGACCGTTGCTTTGCCCTGGATGATGTAGGCGATGTGCTGGATGGGGATATGATAATGAACATCATAGGCACCCATTGGCAGTCGAAGGGCTTGCTGGCTAAAAATACCGTTGTAGCTACCATTATGAGCAATCTTGGTCTTATAAAAGCTGCCAAAGAAAGCGGCATAAATGTGAAGCAAACCAAGGTGGGTGACCGCTATGTGCTGGAAGAAATGATGGCGGGCGGATATTGTCTGGGCGGCGAACAAAGCGGCCATATAATATGCCTTAACCGCCACACCACCGGCGATGGTGTGCTTACGGCACTAGTGCTGGCGGCTATTGTGGTAGAGAGCGGCAAAAACCTTGGGCAGCTTAACACCATGGTGCAAATGCCCCAGGTGTTGGTTAATGCTAAAATAAAAAACGAAGCTAAGGCGGCTATTATGGCCCATGAAGCCATTGTAGCGGAAATTGCCGCGCTGGAGCAGCGTTTTGCCGGCAGTGGCCGGGTGGTTATACGTCCGTCTGGGACGGAGCCGTTGCTCCGGGTGATGATTGAAGGCGAGGATATTAAAGAGATAACCGCCGAGGCCAAGCGCATTGCGGGGCTGATGGAAGAATTGGCGGAAAAAGTATAAGAGGGTATTTGGATGATTGGGATAATAGGTGCCATGGATGTGGAAATTGAGGGCATTGTGGCGAAAATGACGGAGATAACCACCACCAACGCCGCCGGCATGGCTTTTCATCAGGGAAGCTTGGCCGGCAGGCGTGTTGTGGTGGCAAAATGCCGTGTGGGCAAGGTAAATGCGGCCATGTGCGCCCAGGCCATGGTGGACAAGTTTGCTGTGGCGGCGGTGATAAACCTGGGGGTTGCCGGAGCCGTATACGATGGCCTTAATATTGGGGATGTGGTGGTGTCTAAAAACCTGGCCCAGCACGACTTTGACGTGACATTTGCAGACCGCCCGCCGGGTTTTATTCCTGAGCTTGGTGTGTATTTTGTGGCGGATGAAAAACTTGCGACGGCGGCATTTGATGCCTGTCATGAGGTATTTTTAGGTAGCGGAAACCGCGCCCACATGGGAACCATAGCCACCGGCGACCAGTTTATAGCGGATAGAGCTGCGAAAGACCGCATTTGGGAACATTTTGAGGCGTATTGTGTGGAGATGGAAGGGGCGGCCATAGCCCAGGTGTGTCAGTTGAATAATATACCATTTGTGGTAATTAGAGCTATATCTGATAAAGCCGACGGCAGTGCTCACGCGGATTTTAGCGAATTTGTGGCCATGGCTGCTGATAATTCCGCAAAAATTGTGACGCGGTTGGTAGGGGTCTATTAATGACAAACCAAGAGCGTGGCCGGTACAATTTAACAATTTTTACTCTGTTTGTTGTTTTTTTCATCATATATAGCCTTATTGGTCTTGCCCTGTACTTAACAGGTTTAACAGGTGAGCATCACGGCTTTTTGCCGTATGCTCCGGCCTGGATAAGGGCTGTTGCCCTTATTTCTGCCGCCGGCTTTGGTGGTGCCTGGCTTGTTACGGGGCTTGTTGGCGGGATATGGCTTGTTTGCCGCTTTATCAGAGCACAAGGAAAACGAACCCTTATTTTGTCCTGCGTTTTCTTTCCCATAACTCTTTACGCTTTTGTTTTTGTGGGTCTTGGCGCGGCCTTGCCTTTTGCCATATACAATACTGTACTTATAAAGCGAAGCAAGAAACAGGAGGAAATTGCAATGAGAATACATTATTACTCCGGATGGTTTGATGGCCCTTTGCCGGAGCGTCTTGCGGAGATGTTGCGCGAGGACATAATTGACAGAAAATCCATAGCAGTTGTGTGGGGCGTCTGGAATATAGAAGAATACATGAATATTGCAAAAGACACATGGTTTGGGCCTGCTGGCATTGTTTTTGAACAATACCACGCCATTGACCCGCGCATGGATAAAACGAAAGCACAAGAGCTGGTGAAAAATGCTTCTGTTATTTTGATGATGGGCGGAGATACAGTTTTGCAAAAGGCTTTTTTGACGGAGCATGGGTTGGTAGCGTCCATCAAAGAGAGCAAGGCCGCTGTTATTATGGGTCTTAGTGCCGGAGCCAAAAACATGAGCGCAAAAATTGTTTGTGCAATAAGCAATAACTACGAAGTTCATGAAATTGGCATTTATGATGGTATTGGCCTGAATGATTTTTGTCACGAGCCTTATTTTTCTGTTGAAAATGACGAGCTGATTAAAAATGAACTGTTGCCGCTGTCGCAAGAGATGGACATATACGCCACGGGCACGGATGCTGTCATGCGGGTAAAAAACGGCGTGGTTGAGGTTTTGGGTGATGTATACTTAATTGCCGGCGGGAAAATTAAGAAGATATAGAGAGTGCCGCCCGGCACTCTTTTGAAAATGGAGGAAATATGGCTTTTGATGGATTAATGATAGCCGCCATTGTTAACGAACTTTCGCAGAGTCTGGCAGGCGGCAGGATAGACAAGGTTTTTCAGCCGGAGCGGGACGAAATTGTGCTGGCCATACGTGCGGGCGGCGGCAATCACAGGTTGCTGTTGACGGCCAACGCGGGTTTTCCACGGCTGCACCTGACGGCGGCGGCCAAGGAGAATCCTCTTACGGCTCCAATGTTTTGTATGTTGTTACGCAAGCATATACAGGGCGGGCGGATTACTGGTATCACCCAGCCTAATTTTGAGCGCATTGTGCATATTGCCATTGAGAGCTTTAACGAAATGGGCGACCTAGTGGAAAAGCTGTTGGTTGTGGAGATAATGGGCAAATACAGCAATATCATACTGGTGGATGGGGGCGTGGTGCTGGACAGTGCAAAGCATGTGTCTTATAGCCAAAGCTCTGTGCGGCAGATTTTGCCCGGACGGCCATATGTAGAGGCCCCCAGCCAGAACAAAATTAACCCACTTTTGCTGGAACGTGAGCGATTTTTGGCTATTGCTGAAAGTGCCGATATTGCGGCCCAAAAGCTGATTTTTCAGAACTATACAGGCATCAGCCCATTTTCGGCCGGCATAATTTGCGCCATGGCAGAAATTGACCCGGAAAAAACCATGGATACCGCGACCGCCCGGGATATGGCGGCTCTTTTTGATGCCTTTGACCAAGTGATGACCAAGGTGCGGGTGGGGGAATTTACCCCCTACACTTTTCAAGATGGTGCGGCGACCCCCAGGGCTTTTGCTGTTATCAGCCGACATATGTACGATAATGACCATGTAAGGGATTTTGTGTCGCCGTCACAAATGGTGGAGTATTATTATGCCGCCAAGGATAATACATCGCGGATACAGCAAAAGTCACAGGATTTGCGGCGGCATGTGCAAAATCTTATTGAACGCTGTGTGAAAAAGGCGGAAATGCACGAGAAAACTATGGCAGAAGTGGCCGAGCGGGAGAGTTTGCGAGCAATGGGCGAGCTTATTACCGCCAACATTTATGCCATACCTGCCGGGGCAAAGTCTTTTACTGCTATAAATTATTACGAAGAGGGTATGCCGGAGGTAGACATTGCCCTTAACCCCACAAAAACAGCGGCAGAGAACGCCCAGGGATACTTTGCAAAATATAACAAGCAGAAGCGAACCAATGTGGCTTTGCAGGAGCAAATGACGCAAAATATGGAGGAATTGGAGTATTTGGAAGGGGTGCGCCAAACTTTGGAACACGCCCATGATGATGCGGATTTGGCCCAGATACGGCAAGAGTTGGCCGGCCAGGGATTGGTTAAAAAACAGGGCCAAACCGCGGGCAAAAAACAGAAAGAGCGCGAGCAAAAGGCCAAGCCCCTGCATTATATTTCATCGGACGGCCATGACATATATGTGGGCAAAAATAATGTGCAAAACGACCATCTAACCTTGCGCTTTGCCATGCCAGACGATATTTGGCTGCATACAAAGAGCATACCCGGTTCCCACGTTATTTTGCGGGCCAAGGGTGGGCAGGTGAGTCAAGCCGCCCTGGAAGAGGCGGCCATGTTGGCGGCGTATTACAGCAAGGGGCGCAGCGGCAGTCTTGTGCCGGTGGATTATTGCCCCCGCAAGCAAGTAAAAAAACCAAGCGGTGCAAAGCCGGGCATGGTTATTTATGAAGGGCATCGGACGGCCTATGTGACGCCGGATGAAGGGAAAATTAATGCCATGGAGATGGGGTAGGAATTTATATTTTGAACAGGACATATAGTTGTCGTGTTTTAAGTGTTAGAATGACGTTATCAAACATTGAAAGGAGTATTATTATGCTTGTACCAACAATTAGTTTTAAAGGTAATTGCGACGAGGCCCTTACATTTTACAAGGAGGCGCTGGGTGCGGAGGTTAAAGAGGTTGCTTATTTCCGTGATGCCCCGGCAGGCTCCGGTATGGACGAGTCGTTGCCGCCGAATTTTGTAATGCATTCAGAGGTATTGATATTTGGCACACAAATTACAATGACAGATGGAGCAACTGCCCCAATAACAGGGGACTACTTCTCTCTGATGCTTTCTTTTGATTCTGCCGAAGAGGTGACATCTGTATTTAACAAACTTGCAGATGGCGGACGAGTTATCGGGGCATTAGCTCCGCAATTTTGGGCTACTTTATGTGGTGATGTGCAAGATCGCTTTGGGATACATTGGCATATTTGCACGGGTTTCTAAAAGTAAGATTAGCTACAAAGATGTGTATTTGATAGCGGGAACAGGCCCTAAGTTAAGCATCAAGGAGTATGGAAAATGGACAAAAAAGCACAGCAATATTGGGATGACTTTTGGGGTGAAAAAGAGCAACTGCGGCTTGTTGATGCGTGGCAGTTTGGTGTTGACCCTGACGGATTGGCACAGATGGTCATTGACGGGGAAAAGACAACGACGTCTAGCGCACATGCGCGGTATATAGCCAAAAACTGGCCACTTCCGGTTGTTGGATCATATAGCGTTATCCTAAACAGCCAAGATGAACCGGTGGCGATTATTAAGGTGATAGACGTTAAGATTATGCCAATGAACGAAGTGTCGGCAGAACACATGCGCGATGAAGGGGATTGTGGTTTGGACGGCGAAGATTGGTGGCCTATCCATGAAAAGTTCTTTACAGAATTGTTGGCAGAAATTGGGATGGTTTTTTCCGAAGACATATTGGTTATTTGTGAACGGTTCGAATTAGTTCATGCCAAAGGGAGGCATATAGACCATGGAAAAGCTAAGGCTGGCGGCCTGCGGCATTGATTGTGCCGAATGTGCCCAATACAAAGTGACCATGAAGCAGGACTTGGCGGCGGCCGAATTGTTGGTAGATTGGTTTAAAAGTCAGGGGTGGATTGGGGAAGACGAAGGTGCCGAGGCGGTGATGAAAAAGGCGCCGTTGTGCTACGGCTGCTGGGATATAACGGATGATTGTTTTTGGCAGTGCGGTTGCGGCAGCATTGATTTTCGTGTGTGTTGCCGGGAAAAGCAAATAAACCATTGCGGCGAATGCGGCGACTTTCCGTGCGAACACTATATGAAGTGGGTGGAGATGACGCCGATTCATGAAAAGGCGATGGGGCGCTTGCTGTCGTTGAGAGATAACGCATAAGCTTGTAGGTATTTTTCATTTATGCCTGCCAAAGCCATGTACGCCACAATATATCAACATCAGAAATGCGCCCAACAAAAATACAAAAAGCATTTCTTCTCCGGATAATTGGATGTAAGGCAGCAAAACCCCGGGATTTCTAAAAACATACCAACTGTTAAGCCTGATGAAACGTCCCAGATATATTGCCCAACTGCTTAAAAAGTTGACTATTATCACCATGGCCCATCCGGTTATTTTCCCAAGGTGTTTTTCGGTTATGTCATGTATTATCTCTAAAGATGCCAATCCCATCAATATTCCGTACTATATAAAGCTCGTGAACAAAATGAAATCATACCATGGCTGAAGCATAAAATCCATTGATCCCCATTGAAAGAAGGCAATTCCGCTAAAGTGTACGTAATTTGTAAATAGATATGGTGCGTTTGGAAAAAATAACAGCCATAACGCCCCTAATGGAAGCAGGCTAAGTGTGCAAATTTTTGATTCTTTAAAGTTGCTGATTAACAGCATCGCGCACGAAATTGCATATGGTATCCATGCTAAAAACAAATTTATTGCCATGAAAAAATACATTCTTTCCCCAAGCACATTACTTCTTAGCAGGTACAAGGTAAAGGCGAAAGCGGACAACAATAAAAATATGACCATTCGCTTTGCTTCGAGCCTTGCTTTCATATTCATAATACGTCCTCCTTGCTTTTTAATCTTAAATCGTAAAACCACCCTCCGGCATTGATACCGGAGGGTGTTGTTTATATAAATGGAGTTATCTTGCGGAGTTAAAGGCCTCTCTGACGGCGGCTTGCATAGTGGCTTCGTAGCGGCGGTTGCCGTTGTGGGTGGTAGAGCGGTAAAAATGCAGGCATATGTGGCCGTTAAAGTTATTGCCGCTTATGGTAGAGCCGCCGTGGGGCATGCCATTGATGGCGGCAGCGAAGGTGCGGCCGTTGAAAGTGACCAGCACAGGGCGGGCATCCCAGGACCAGCGACCGCCGTATATGGCGCGCAGGGTTTCGGTGTCTTGAGCGTTTATGGGCTCTACATCGGCGTGGTTGCCATTGGAGAAGTTTCTTATGTAAAAAGTGCGGCTGGTGCGGACATCATATACATGTATGCGGGTGCCGGTTGGCATTATTTGTCGCATATCGCGCCAGGGCAGTTTTTCTATATTGCCGTTTCTTTGGGTGGTGCTGGTTGTGGTTTCGGGCTGTGTTGTGTTGTCGATGGGGCGGATGAATTCGGAGGAAACAAAGCCAGACATATTGTTGACGCTGACGGCGGAGAAGCCGTATGGGTCAAAATTTGTTACGACAACCACGGTGCCGCGAGGCAACAGGGCTATACGATAGTAACTGGTGGCGGGGCCGCGGCGCAGGTTAAGGTTGGCTGTGGTGACGAATTCTGTTATAACAGGGGCTTCTTCATCGGTTTCGGTTGTTTCTGCCGCATATGCTGTCTGGCTGTAAAGTGCCGTAGCCATAAGCATTGCCAGGGTCAATATGGAAGCTTTTGCTATGTAACGAAGGTGCCTTTTGCCTTTGGTGCGTGTCATGAAATCCCTCTTCCGTAATAAGATTGTAAGGTTATGTAAACATGTTACGGCTTTGCTATTAAATTGTTAAATGTATTGTAACAACTGCGTAATAATTTGTCAAGCATTTTTTTCGAAAATTTGCCAAAATTTTTGCATATGCCATTTTATGCGGTTTATATGGGTTTTGTTAAAGGATAAGCATGACAAAATGGAACAATACCAACTTACAACCTATCTGCTTAGCACCATTTAGATTGAAATTTGGTATAAAATGTCACAAATTTGTATGTCGCACAAAAATGCGCAAAAATTGAAAAAAATCCTTGACAGGGGCGGTGCGGTTGGTGTATAATGGCTGGTGTTGTGACAAAAGTGCCGTAGTGGGTGCTTTTAGTGATGATGCGGAAGGTTGCCCTAATTTCCATGGGGAATCGGCGGGTTAATTTCCGAGGAGCGATGTTTGGGCCATAGAGTCTAAGCGAACAGTCACTGCATAAATTGGGAAGGATGAAGGATTTCTTCCTAATATAGTATCTTGGTTAATTTCCAATATGGAACACTCGGGTGAGTGTAACCGGGATTATGCGGTCGCTTCTTATTGCAACAACTTTAAAACAAGGAGGGACTTTTTTAATGGCTGAAAAAGCTGGTGGCAAAAGCAACAAAATCAGAATTTGTCTGAAAGCCTATGACCACAAAATTATTGACCAAAGCGTTGTGCAAATTATTGACACAGCCAAGAAAACCGGGGCCGAAGTGAAAGGGCCGATACCGATGCCGACAAAGCGTGAGATTATCACCATTTTGCGGGCGGTACACAAGTATAAGGACAGCAGGGAGCAGTTTGAACAACGCACCCACAAGCGCCTTATAGACATACTTTCTCCAACCCCAAAGACTGTTGATGCGCTAAGCCGCCTGGATTTACCAGAAGGCGTGGGCATTACCCTTAAAATTATGTAATTATATTTCATGATTGTGCGTGACGCATAATCCGCTGAAGGAGGAAAAGAATTTTGAAAAAAGCAATTATGGCCAAGAAAATTGGCATGACACAGGTGTTTTCTGAAAATGGCGAGCTTGTACCGGTGACGGTGCTTGAAGCCGGCCCATGTGTGGTGGTACAAAAGAAAACCATGGAAAACGACGGATATTCTGCCGTGCAGGTTGGTTTTTTGGATGCCAGACAAAATGTGCGGGGCAATTATTACGTAAACAAGCCGGTAAAAGGGCATTTTGACAAGGTTTCGGTTACTCCTAAAAAGTATCTGAAAGAGTTTAAGCTGGAAGATGCCGAGAATTATGAGATTGGCGCGGAAATTAAAGCCGATGTGTTTGCACCCGGCGACAAAGTGGATGTAACAGGCGTCTCTAAAGGTAAGGGTTTCCAAGGTGCCATCAAACGTCACGGCCAAGGCCGCGGCCCCATGTCCCATGGTTCTAAGTATCACAGAGGTTTGGGTTCTTTGGGTGCAGGTACAAGCCCCGGCCGTGTTATGAAAGGCAAAAGAATGCCGGGCCACATGGGTAACAAGCAGATAACCGTACAAAACCTTACCATTGTACGTACCGATGCGGAAAAAAACCTTATATTGGTAAAGGGTGCTGTGCCCGGACCGAGAGGAACCCTGTTGACTATAAAAAATACCGTAAAATTTGATAATTAGTACCGAATTTTGACGAAAGGAGGAAATATCGTGGCAAATGTTGATTTATATAATATGAGCGGGGCCGTGGTTGGCAGTGTGGAGCTTAATGACGAAATTTTTGGCATTAAACCCAATCCTGATGTGGTGCACCAAGCTGTGGTGCAATATTTAGCCAACCAGCGCCAAGGCACCAAAAGTGCCAAAACCCGTGCGGAAGTGCGGGGCGGCGGCGCGAAACCCAGACCCCAAAAGGGTACGGGCCGCTCTCGCCAGGGCACCATACGTGCGCCCCAATGGAAAGGCGGCGGCGTGGTGTTCGCGCCAAAACCAAGGGATTATTCCTTTAAACTTAACAAAAAGGTAAAGCGCCTGGCCATGAAAAGTGTGTTGTCCAGCAAAGTTACCGACGGCAAGCTGTTGGTGCTGGATGCGCTGACGCTGCCTGAGGTAAAAACCAAAGAGATGGCAAAAGTGCTGGGTAATATTAAAGTAGGCAAAGCCCTGGTGGTGTTGCCGGAAGACAGCCAAAACGTGGTTATGTCCGCACGCAATATCCCCGGCGTAAAAACCTGCGGGGTTAACACCATCAATGTATACGATATTTTAAAATATGACCACCTGGTGGTTACGAAAGACGCTGTGGAAAAAATGCAGGAGGTGTATATATAATATGGCTGATTTAAAATATTACGACATCATCCTAAAGCCCGTCATCACCGAAAAAAGCATGAACGAAATGGCGGACAAAAAATATGCCTTTTATGTGCATCCCAGTGCCACAAAAAACCAAATTAAAGAAGCTGTGCAAAAGATGTTTGAAGGTACAGTGGTGGACAGAGTAAACACCATGAACCTTATGGGCAAAAAGAAGCGCACGCGCAGCCATAAATATGGAAGAAGACCGGCACGCAAAAAGGCAATTATAAAACTGACACCCGATAGCAAAGAAATTGAAATCTTCCAAGGAATGTAAAGGATGTGAAATAGTTGGGAATAAAACGATTTAGGCCCATTACGCCTTCCCGCAGGCATATGACCAGCTTGGATTTTTCTGAAATAACAAAGAAAAAGCCGGAAAAAAGCCTGGTTGTACATCTTAAAAAGCATTCGGGCAGGAATAACCAGGGCAAGATAACCGTGCGCCACCGCGGCGGCGGACATAAGATAAAATACCGTATCATCGACTTTAAACGCATGAAGGATGACATACCGGCAACTGTAAAGGCCATAGAATATGACCCAAACCGCACGGCCAATATTGCACTTTTGGCATATGCCGATGGCGAAAAGCGTTATATCATAGCACCAACGGGTCTTAAAGTCGGGGACAAGCTGATGAACGGCCCCAATGCGGAGATACGCCTGGGCAATTGCTTGCCTATGACCAATATCCCATTGGGCAGTGAAATTCATAACATCGAAATGAAGCCGGGCAAAGGCGCGCAAATGGTGCGCAGTGCCGGCAACAGCGCGCAACTGATGGCACGTGAGGGCAAAATGGCCACCGTGCGTCTGCCGAGCGGCGAAACCCGCATGGTGCCGGTAAATTGCCGGGCAACCTTGGGTGCTGTGGGCAATAGTGACCACGAGCTTGTTAAGATAGGTAAAGCGGGCCGTAAGCGTCATATGGGTATACGCCCAACAGTACGTGGCTCGGTTATGAACCCGGTTGATCACCCCCACGGCGGCGGTGAGGGCCGTGCGCCAATAGGCCGCCCTGCACCATCTACACCTTGGGGCAAGCCGGCACTGGGCTACAAAACCCGTAAGAAAAACAAGCATAGTGACAAGTATATTGTGAGCAAGCGCAAGAAGAAGTAGTGGAGGCCGCTATGGAACCTAAAATTGTAAATTTTGGCCCTGTTAAAGTTGCGGGACATCTGCATAAGTGTACTCATGGGAGCAACACTATACCTGCCTTTTGGGGCGAGGTGCTTGCCGATGGCCGCCATCAAAAACTGCATAGCCAGGATTTTGCGGAATGTCACAACGATTTTGGCATTTGTTTTGGTGATGCCGATGATGACCAGACATTAAATTATATACTTGGGTTGGCGGTTAAGCCGGGTGCTGTTGTGCCTGAGGAATATCATCAATATGATATTGGTGAAGGGCAGTATGCGGTGCTTGCAACGCCGCCTAATGCCGGAGAAGATTTTTCTAAAGAGATACAGAGAATATGGCCGACCATATATGGCTGGCTGGAGAATAATGCGGAATATGCTGCAGACCATGAAGCTTCTTGTTTTGAGCTTTACAGATGTGAATGTAAGGATGGCGTGGAATGTGAGGCCTGCAAAACGGGACAGATGGTTTGTGAAGTATATGTAGCCGTGAAAAAGAAGTGATAGCACGGAAAGGAGGTAAACAATGGCAAGGTCACTTAAAAAGGGTCCGTTTTGTGACGATCACCTGCTTAAAAAGGTAGAAACCCAAAACGATTCAAATACAAAAACCGTAATTAAAACATGGAGCCGCCGCTCCACCATATTCCCTCAAATGATTGGCCATACCATAGCCGTTCATGACGGCCGCAAGCATGTACCTGTGTACATTAGCGAAGATATGGTAGGGCACAAGTTGGGCGAATTTGCAATGACACGTACCTACAGAGGGCACGTTAAAGATGAGCGCCGCTCGAGAGTGCGCTAGTAGGGGCGACCTACGGTCGCCTGGTTATCGAATTAGTTGGAAGGAGGTAGGGATGTGTCTAAGGGACATCGGACGCAGATAAAGAAAGAAAGAAATAAAGAAAACAGAGACACGCGGCCCCAGGCTCATGCCAAATATGTGCGGATATCCGACACAAAAGCCCGTATTGTGCTGGACAGCATAAAGGGCAAAGGCATAAATGAAGCCCGGGCTATATTGACATATTCGCCCCGGTATGCGGCAGAAATTGCGCTTAAGGTGCTTAACAGTGCCGTGGCCAATGCAGAGCATAACCTGGGTATGGACGCGGATGTATTGTATGTGCAGGAGGTTCACGCCAACAGAGGCAGGAGCCATTATGGCAGATGGCGCTTGAAGCCACGCGCCAAAGGCCGCGCAAACAGGATAGAGCGTAAAGTAAGCCACGTATCCATCATATTGAACGAGAAGAATTAGAAAAGGTGGTGAAAATTTGGGACAGAAGGTTAATCCCCATGGCCTGAGAGTGGGCATAAACAAAGAATGGGACAGCGTATGGTATGCCGAGAAGGGTTTTGGCGATCTGCTGGTTGAAGACAACAAAATTAGGAAATACATCAAGAAAAAGCTGTTTTTGGCTGGGGTTTCCAGGATAACAATTTCACGCACCACAAACCACGTGCGTGTAACGGTGCATACAGCCAAGCCGGGCATCGTAATAGGCCGCAGCGGCCAAGCCATTGCAGAACTGGGCACAGAGGTGCAAAAATTTGTAGCCGACCCAAAGACGAAGGTCATCATTAATGTGGAAGAAATTAAGCGGCCGGAGCTTTCCAGCCAGCTTGTGGCCGAGGATATTGCCCGCCAGCTGGAAAACCGCGTTACCTTCCGCCGTGCTATGAAGCAAGCCATGACCCGTACCATGAAATTTGGGGCAAAAGGCATAAAGACACAAGTATCCGGACGTTTGGGCGGTGCTGATATTGCCAGAAGTGAGCATTATCACGAAGGCACGATACCGCTGCAAACCCTGCGGGCCGATATTGACTATGGCTTCGCGGAAGCAGACACCACCTATGGCAAGCTGGGTGTGAAGGTCTGGATTTATAAAGGCGAAATTCTCCCTGTGCGAGATTCTAAGCGACCAAAGGGGGCAAGAGCATAATGCTGACACCAAAAAGAGTAAAAAGACGTAAGCAATTTAGAGGCCGTATGAAAGGCAAAGCATTGCGGGGCAATCGCATAATCTACGGCGATTTTGGCCTGGTGGCAATGGAGCCAAGCTGGATAACCTCTAACCAAATAGAAGCTGCCCGTGTAGCTATGACCAGATACATCAAGCGTGGCGGTAATGTATGGATAAAGATTTTTCCTGACAAGCCCGTAACGGCCAAGCCGGCTGAAACCCGCATGGGTTCTGGTAAAGGTGCGCCGGATTATTGGGTGGCTGTGGTAAGGCCCGGCCGTGTAATGTTTGAGCTTAATGGCGTTGCAGAAGAAACAGCCAGAGAAGCCCTGCGCCTGGCCATGCACAAGCTGCCAATAAAATGCAGAATTTTGTCCAGAGAAGAATTGGATAAAGAGCTGGACGCAAAGAATCAATCGAATAAGGAAGACGGTGATGCGCTGTGAAGAGTAACAATTATGTAGAGGAGCTGTTGGCCAAGTCTCACGCAGAGCTTAGCGCCGAGCTTGTGGATACCAAAAAGGAGCTTTTTAACCTAAGGCTGCAAAACGCCACAAACCAGCTGGATAACACCGCCAGAATAAAAGAAGTAAGACGCAACATCGCCCGCATCAGAACCGTTATGACGCAAAAACAACGCGGGCTGGTTAGCTAGGGAGGAGACAAACTGTGTCAGATACTGTGCAAAGAAATTTAAGAAAGACCAGGATTGGCCGTGTGACCAGCGACAAAATGGATAAAACCATTGTTGTGGCTGTCGAAACCACAAGCCGCCATCCCTTGTATAACAAAATAGTTAAAAAAACATACAAACTGAAAGCTCATGACGAGCAAAACGAATGCGGCATCGGGGATAGAGTTCGTGTTATGGAAACCAGGCCGCTGTCTAAAGACAAACGCTGGCGCTTGGTAGAAGTCCTCGAAAAAGCAAAATAATTACCAGCAATGTCAGGAGGTAATGAAGCATGATTCAACAAGAATCAAGACTTAAAGCGGCTGATAATTCCGGAGCCAAAGAGCTGCTTTGCATCCGTGTTTTGGGCGGGTCTATGCGAAGATATGCCGGCGTGGGCGACGTTATTATTGCAACCGTAAAAGATGCAACACCCGGTGGCGTTGTAAAGAAAGGCGAAGTGGTGAAGGCCGTTGTGGTGCGCACCAAGAAGATGATAGGCCGCCCGGATGGGTCCTATGTCCGCTTTGATGACAACGCAGCCGTTATCATAAAAGATGATAAAAACCCCAGAGGCACCAGAATTTTTGGCCCAGTAGCCAGGGAATTGAGAGAAAAGCAGTACATGAAAATTCTTTCCCTTGCTCCTGAGGTTTTGTAGGAGGGTTTTTGATGGCAAGCAAAATTAGACGCGGTGACAGGGTTGTTATCACCGCAGGCAAAGACAAAGGCAAAGAGGGCAAGGTGCTGGTTGTAGACCATAAAAAAGACAGGGTTATTGTTGAAGGCGCAAACATGATGAAAAAACATAAAAAGCGCAGCCAGCAAAACCCCAACGCGGGCATCATAACCACCGAAGCACCGTTGCATATCTCCAATGTGGCATACCTACACAAAGGCAAGCCCACCAGAATAGGTTTTTTGGTAGAAACAAGCGAAAAAGACGGCAAAACCGTGAAAGTGAAAAAGCGCGTGGCCAAAACAACCGGAGATGTTATAGATTAATTTGGGCGGCAGGATGCCACCCCTACGAAAGGCATAATACTGATGCGACGGGCATATACGACGTCGTTGACCGAAAGGAAGGAGCAGTATTTTGAATAGGGCAAGAGAGTTTTACGAAAAGGAAATTGTTCCGGCTATGATGGAAAAGTTTTCTTATAAAAATAAATTGGCTGTGCCCAAGATTGAAAAAGTTGTGGTAAATGTGGGCCTGGGCGAAGCAAAAGACAATGCCAAGGCCATTGAAAGTGCCATGGGAGATATTACCATTGTCACCGGTCAAAAGCCCGTACCTACCAAAGCTAAAAAATCTGTGGCGAATTTCAAGTTGCGTGCTGGTATGCTTATAGGTGTAAAGGTAACATTGCGCGGCGAAAAAATGTACAGCTTTGTGGACAGGGTTATCAGTGTGGCATTGCCACGTGTGCGTGACTTTCAAGGAATTTCTGGAGAAGCATTTGACGGCCGCGGCAACTACACCCTGGGCATAAGAGAACAAATTATTTTCCCTGAGATTTCTTACGAAAATATCGACAAAATTAGGGGCATGAACATCATCATCGTGACCACAGCCAAAACTGACGAAGAAGCATATGAGCTTTTAAAACTGTTTGGTATGCCCTTTAAACGGGCGCAGTAGGCGCAAAGGAGGTTATGCAGCTTGGCAAGAAAAGCATTGGTTCTTAAACAGCAAAAGAAGCCTAAATTTAAAGTAAGAGCATATTCCCGCTGTAAAATCTGCGGCCGCCCCCATGCCACATTGCGCAAATATGGCGTATGCCGTATATGCTTTAGAGAACTGGCCTATAAAGGACAGATTCCCGGCGTGAGGAAGGCAAGTTGGTAAAATATGGTAAGCAAGGAGGTACCGATTTATGGCAATGAGTGATCCTATTGCAGATATGCTTACAAGGATAAGAAACGCAAATTCTGCAAGGCATAACACCGTGGACATTCCTAGCTCCCGTGTAAAAGAAGCCATCACCAAAATTTTGGTAGAAGAAGGCTATGTAAAGGGATATGAGATTGTTGGTGACGCGGTTAAGAAAAACATCCGCATCACATTAAAATACGGTCGTGATAAAAACGAAAAAGTGATATCTGGCATAAGGCGTATATCAAAACCCGGTCTTAGGGTTTATGCCGGTGCCGGTGATATACCAAGAGTGCTTAACGGCATGGGCTGTGCCATAGTATCCACCAACCAGGGCATTGTCACAGACAAAGACGCCCGCAAGGCTGGTGTTGGTGGCGAAATAATTGCATACATCTGGTAATTTGTGAGGTGATATAGTGTCAAGAATTGGAAAAATGCCAATAGTTATCCCGCCGGGCGTTGATGTAAAGCTGGAAGACGGCAACAAGCTGACGGTGAAGGGCCCAAAGGGCACATTGGAGCGTAAATTGGCAACGGAAATGGAAATTACTGTTGAAAACGGCGAAATTACGGTAAAAAGGCCCAATGACTTAAAGCGTATGCGCTCTTTGCATGGCCTTACCCGCACGCTGGCTTCCAACATGGTAATTGGTGTTAATGACGGATATCAAAAAACCCTTGAAATTGTAGGCACGGGTTGGCGCGCTGCCAAGGCAGGCAAAACCCTTACCCTTACGCTGGGATATTCTCATCCTGTTGTGATGGAAGACCCTGATGGGGTTGAAAGCGTAGTGGAAGGCAACAACAGAATACATGTAAGCGGCATTGACAAAGAAAAAGTTGGCCAATATGCCGCCAATATACGTGCGAAAAGACCGCCGGAGCCATATAAAGGCAAGGGAGTTAAATATTCCACCGAGCGTATTCGCCGCAAAGCCGGTAAGTCCGGCAAGAAATAGGTAAAAGGAGCATAGCCATATGATTAAAAAGCCGGCTCGCAATATTGCGAGGAAAAAAAGGCAGCTGCGGATCAGAAACAAAGTTTCCGGCTCTCCACAAAAGCCAAGACTTTCTGTGTTTCGCTCTAATAAACATATGTACGCGCAAATTATAGACGATGTGGCGGGCCACACACTGGTTGCCGCATCCACTAAAGACAGAGTTTTAGCAGGCAAACTGGAAAAAACATCTGATGTGGCGGCGGCAAAGGCCGTGGGCGAGCTTATTGGCAAAAAGGCCAAAGAGCTTGGCATCACAAAAGTGGTTTTTGACAGAAGCGGATATATTTATCATGGCAAGGTGAAGGCTCTGGCGGATGCAGCCAGGGAAGCCGGACTGGAATTCTAGTAGGGGCGACCGACCCGGTCGCCCGGTAAAGGAGGTCAGACATTGAAGAAAAAGATAGACGCCAATGCTTTGGATTTAAAAGACAAGGTTGTGGCCATCAAGCGTGTTACAAAGGTGGTAAAAGGCGGCCGCACCATGAGCTTTTCTGCTTTGGTTGTGGTAGGCGACGGCAACGGCAATGTGGGTTTTGGTCTGGGTAAAGCCCAAGAAACCACAGAAGCCATACGCAAAGGCCGCGAAGACGCCAAAAAGAATATGATTTACATCGAAAGAGATGAAAACGATTCTATTTTCCACCAAACCATAGGCCGTTTTGGCAGTGCCAATGTGCTGATAAAGCCGGCACCAGCTGGTACCGGTATAATAGCCGGGTCTGCCGTGCGTGCGGTGATGGAGCTTGCCGGCGTAAAAAACGTGATAACAAAGTGCATAGGCTCTCGCAACAAGCACAATGTGGTACACGCCTCTGTTGAGGGGCTGAAGGGCCTTAAGACGCCGGAGCAAATAGCCAGACTGCGCGGCAAAAGCGTGGAAGATTTGCTGGCATAGGAGGGTTTTATAATGGCAGAGTTAAAAATAACCCTGGTGAAGTCCGTCATCGGCACAAAGCCGAAGCAAAGGCTTAATGTAAAGGCGCTGGGGCTGGGCAAAACCAATTCCTCTGTGGTACAAAAGGACAATCCTGCCATCAGAGGTATGATAAGAAAAGTTCACCACCTGGTAAAGGTGGAGGAAATATAGTAGAATAACGGTTTGGGAGGTGAAACTTATGCAACTGGGCCAATTAAAACCCGCAGCGGGGTCGAAGCGTAAAGCATGGCGCAGAGGCCGCGGCCACGGCAGTGGTAACGGTAAATGGTCGGGCCGAGGCCAAGGCGGGCAAAAATCCCGCTCCGGCGGCGGCGTGCGCCCCACCTTTGAGGGCGGACAATTCCCGTTGTTCCGCAGGGTTCCTAAAAGAGGCTTTAAAAACAGAAACACCTTGGATATAGTTGCTATAAACGTATACCATCTTGATGTTTTTGAAAACGGTGCCACTGTGGACATCGCCGCACTGCAATCAAAGGGTTTGGTATCAAACCCACGTGACGGCGTAAAGATTTTAGGCCAGGGCGAAGTTACAAAAAAACTTCATGTAAAAGTAGATTATTTCAGTGAAAGCGCCAAAGAGAAAATTGAAGCGGCCGGCGGCAGTGCAGAGGTGATTTAATGTTCGGCGTATATGCAAATGCATGGAAAGTTAAAGACATCAGAAGAAAGCTGTTGTATGTTCTGCTTGTTCTGCTTATTTTCAGGATAGGTTCTACTATACCGCTGCCGGGCATTGACATGGCTGCGCTTAGAGAGCTTATGTTTGGTGTAGATACCGGGATAATAGGCATGATAGTAGGCGGCGAACAAGGCACGATATTTGCCATGGGTATAGGCCCCTATATCACCGCAAGCATTATAATGCAGCTGCTTACCGTGGCTGTGCCCAAGCTGGAACAGCTTAAAAAAGAAGGGGAAGAAGGCCGCAAAAAGATAAACCAATATACCCGCGTTTTGGCGGTTATAATGGCGGTATTGCAAGCCAGCGGTACGGTGTTTAGCCAGCGCGGCGCCTTCACACATCCAAACTTCTTTGTATATTTTGTAGCTGCACTTACCATGATAGCGGGCACCATGTTTATTATGTGGATGTCGGAGTTGTTAACAGAAAAAGCCATAGGCAACGGCGCATCTTTCATCATCTTTGCCAACATTTTGGCGGCACTGCCAATGGGCTTTATGACGCTTTATGAAGCATCTTTAGGTACAATATGGAATGCCATCACGGTTATCGCCATAATCTTCATCTTTGTGGCTATTGTGGCCTTTGCCGTACTTGTTGCGGATGGTCAGCGCAAGATACCCGTGCAATATTCCAAAAAGATGGTGGGACGCCAAATGTATGGCGGCCAGTCCAGCTTTATACCTGTAAAGGTTAATATTGCGGGCGTTATGTCCATCATCTTCTCCATGAGTATCCTGGGCTTCCCCATGCAATTGGCGATGTTCTTCCCGGATACAGAATGGCTTAGAACTGCATCACACTTTTTAGCCATAACCCATCCGCTGGGTGCTGTGCTGTATGTTATACTGATATTCTGCTTTACATTCTTCTATACATCTTTTGCGGTTAACCCCGTGGAAATGGCAGAGAATTTAAAGAAAAACGGCGGATTTATCCCCGGTATACGTCCGGGTAGGCCAACCAGCGATTATATTGCCCGCAC
>Ga0123355_10000556_pt1 | contig 50004 bp, 39 predicted proteins | sample TergutEmb28metaG_3_FD_89872 | JGI IMG/M metagenome (GOLD analysis project Ga0123355, IMG submission 89872) | Embiratermes neotenicus P1 segment gut microbial communities from Petit-Saut dam, French Guiana - Emb289 P1 | ecosystem: Host-associated > Arthropoda: Insects > Digestive system > Gut ...
TTCACATAGGGCAGCAAGCATCAGTTTTCCGTAGAACCACGCCTTTACAGAGTCTTCACATTTGCTGGGAACGTTGTCGTAGCCGAACAATGACTTTAAGCGAAAGGATACATGTCTGTAATTTTTGTCGCATTGTGGTATAATGTAAACTACCTATGCGTATAAAGATTACAGAAGGGGAACGATATGGTAAAATGCTGGATTAAGGAAGACATTGCGCGCTTAATAAAAACCCGCGAAATTGACAAAAAGCGTTTCTTTGAAACCTATGATTATGATGTGCGCGAAGACATAGAAAACGCCTTTGTACGTGGGGGAAGCAGACGTGGGATACACAGGGTAAGCGCGAAGGCTAGTTATAATTCGGATTTGAAGTTAGTAGAGTTTGATATGCAGTTACAGGCCTCTGCTTGGTACTGGTATCAAAAGCTTGCCCAAATTATCCCTAACCCCGATGACCAATTTTGGGTAATCTTTGAGAATTGGCGGTACTGGGGAAGATACTGGATTTATGAAGGGTATATGCCTGAACTTGTTATAATATTAAATGAAGTCTCGCGGGCTGATTTTTATCTTGTTTCCAAAAACCTTGATTGGCTGATTGCAGAACGTGCTGTTGATAATGTTGTACAGTTTGTTGGTGAAAACATATGCACTGATATTTTCCAAACAATTATAGAGGGGGAGTAATATATGGCAGAAATGGTGAAAATGGCAAAAACCTTAAAAGATGTTTTTCATCAAACACAATTTTCGTCAAATGTAACAGCTTCTTTGGGAGATGCACAAGTTGTACGTGTTGTAATCAATGAACGCAGACGGATTATGCGTATTTGCTTGCAACCGTTGCAAGTAGACGTGCCAAACACCGCCCTTATTGCCTTGCGTGATGAATTACGCGGGCATTTTTCAGCACTTGTGGATGTTGCGGTAGAAATGGAAGGTAAAACGTTTGATTCTCCTCAAGTAGATTCTGCCCAAACGGACTCATCTCAGACATTTTCCACCGCGCTTTCTCCAACTTCTTCTCAAGCCCCGCCTCAAGAGCCTTTTCAAGATTTTTCCCAACCACATTCTCAATCATCTGCCCAAGGTTCGTCACGTCGCTTCCGCAAAATAAAAATTAATAAGACCATTCCTACCAATCGTCAGTTACTTTCCTTGGAATTTCAGGCAGATGAAGAAATTTGTGTTGAAGGTGTGGCCTTTAATATTGACCGCCGCGATTTGCGTTCTGGGCGGGTATTACTCACCTTTGATTTGCATGGGCGGGAACCGGAAGATTACTTTAACGCCATTTCTGTTAAAATTTTTACTTCCCCTGATGAGGTCGAAAGTTTAGGAATCAAAAAGGGCGGAGCGATTTCGGTACGTGGCAAGGTAGAATACGACACTTATGCCGGAGAGCTGATTTTAATGGCTGATACCCTTGCACCAGGCCGCCCGCCCGAAGTTCGCCCCGACAATGCTCCAGAAAAACGCGTTGAGCTTCATTTACATACAACAATGTCGGCGGCAGACGCGGTTTCGTCCGTAACTTCATATGTAAAGCGTGCAGAGGCATGGGGACATCCAGCAATTGCAATTACCGACCATGGAGTAGCGCAAGCATTTCCTGAAGCCATGCAGGCGGCACGCGGTACCAATGTTAAAATTCTTTATGGTATGGAAGCATATTTTGTAGATGACTTGAAGCCTGAAAACATAGCAAAAATAAAAGAAGACCCGGAAGCTTACAAAAAACTATCCTACCGTCATGCTGTTATTTTTGCAAAAAATACCGTTGGACTTCAAAATTTGTACAAACTTATTTCTGTTGCTCATACCACATATTTTTATAAAAGACCTCGGTTGCTAAAATCAGTATTTTTGGAGCATAGGGAAGGTCTTATTATTGGTTCTGGTTGTGAAGCCGGAGATTTGTTTGTTGCTGTGCGCAAAGGTAGTCCAGAAGAAGACTTGGAAAATATCGCTTCATTTTATGACTATTTAGAAATCCAACCACTAGGTAACAACCAATATATGTTGCGTCAAGGATTAGTTTCTTCGGAAGAAGAGTTAATCAATTTTAACAAGAAGATTGTAGAATTGGGCGAACGTCTTAGTATTCCTGTGGTTGCCACTTGCGACGTTCATTTTTTAGACCCTGGGGATGAAGTATTTCGTCGTATAATTCAAGCGGGCAATGATTTTGGGGACGCAGACCAGCAAGCCCCTCTTTTTTTCCGCAATACAGAAGAAATGCTTGCCGAATTTGCATATTTGGGCGAAGAAAAGGCTTATGAAGTGGTCATTACCAATACACGCAAAATTGCTGAATCTATAGAAGCTTTGCGCCCTATCCCTAGCGGAACATTTCCGCCAGTAGTCGAACATGCAGAGGAAGATTTGCGTGAAATGACCATGAACCGTGCCTATGAAGTTTATGGCAACCCGCTTCCGCCCTTGGTGGAACAAAGATTAGATAGAGAATTACAATCCATTACGCAAAACGGTTTTGCTGCCATGTATATTATTTCGCAAAAATTAGTTGCCGAATCTGAAGCTAATGGCTATTTGGTAGGCTCACGAGGTTCTGTTGGCTCGTCTTTAGTGGCAACATTAACTGGAATCACGGAAGTAAACCCTCTTCCGCCTCATTATTTTTGCCCCAAATGTCATTATTTTGATAATGAATCACCTACTGTATTAGCAAATTCAGGTGGGTCAGGTTGTGATTTACCACATCAAGATTGCCCAAGTTGTGGTACTGCCCTTCTACGGGAAGGCCATGATATTCCATTTGAAACTTTCTTAGGATTTGATGGAGATAAAGAGCCGGATATTGACCTAAATTTTTCAGGCGAGTATCAACAGCGCGCCCATGCACATGCAGAATCCTTGTTTGGAACGGGGCAAGTGTTTAAGTCTGGTACAATAGCTACAATTGCTGAAAAAACTGCTTATGGATATGTTAAAAAATATTTTGAAGCACGAGGGATAAGTAAGCGCAAAGCTGAGATTAATCGTCTAGTGGCAGGCTGTACTGGTATTAAGCGTACTACTGGGCAACATCCTGGGGGACTTATAGTTGTACCCGATGGACATAGCATTTATGAATTCTGCCCAGTGCAACATCCTGCCAACCAAAGCAAATCGGGGGTAATTACTACTCATTTTGATTACAATGCCATTAGCGAATGCTTACTTAAACTGGATATTTTAGGACACGATGTTCCTACTATTTTGCGAATGCTACATGATTTTACAGATATTGACCCACGCAACGTTCCACTAGATGACCCGAAAGCATTGTCTTTATTTACTTCACCCGATGCAATGTATAGCAATGATAACCGCCCAATGGTAAATATAACTCAGACCGGTTCACTTGGGCTTCCTGAGTTCGGTACTCATTTTGTAAGACAAATGCTAGTGGAAACTAAGCCTTCAAATTTCTCTGAATTAGTGCGTATTTCTGGGCTTTCTCATGGAACCAATGTGTGGACAAACAATGCACAAGAGTTGATAAAAGAGGGCGTGGCCACTCTTAAAGAAATCATACCTAGCCGTGATGATATAATGGTCTATTTAATTCGCCAGGGGGTAGAAAAAAAGGTTGCTTTCAAAATTATGGAATCGGTGCGTAAGGGCAAGGGCATTACAGAAAGTGAAGCTACTCAAATGGCTGAGGCCGGGGTACCAGACTGGTATATTGAATCCTGTCGCAAAATAGCATACCTTTTTCCAAAGGCTCATGCCGTGGCTTATGTACTTATGACTGTGCGGATTGCTTATTTTAAGGCATATCATCCAGCAGCATTTTATGCTTCTGCTTTTTCGGTAAAAGCCGGGGGATTCGATTATGCCACAATGTGTGCAGGTTATGAAGCGGCTAAGGCAGAATATAATCGTTTGGTGGGGTTATTTGATAAAAAAGACAAGAGTGACAAAAAGGATAGTGATGAAAGTGGCGAAAGCGCGAAGGATAAACAAACATTTTCACTAATGGAACTGGTTATTGAAATGTATAGCCGTGGCCTAAATTTCGCACCATTGGATTTGTATGCTTCCGACGTATATAAATTTAAGCCAACAGATAAAGGTATATTGCCACCATTATGTACTGTTCAAGGGCTTGGCCAAAGTGTGGCAGAAACCATTGTTGCCACTCGAGAAGGCGGAATTTTTGAAACCATAGAGGATTTTAAGCAACGCACCAAAGTAAATAAAACTGTTTTGACTTTACTACGAGATTATAAAGTATTGGACGGTATCCCTGAAACAGACCAAATGAGTTTGTTTGAGTGATGAGTTTCCGAAGGGGGCGAAAATAGAATGTAGGTGATAAATAAGTTGATAACGATAAAAGGGAAAAAAGGGATTATTATACGCCTTATTCTTTTTGTTCTTGTGTTTATTTTATTGCAAATGCTTATGAGAAGCATAAGTGTAGGATTTTCAGAAATTGAGGGGGTTAGAATGCGTGTTGAGTATGATACAATAACAAATACCAATGCGCAGTTTGTTATAACTAATTACAATTTGAAAGATTATTGGTATGCTTCATCATTCAGATTAAGACGCTGGACATGGGGAAGTTGGGTTGAAGTTGAAATTACTGAACCAAATCACTCTAACAGGCGGATATATAAGCTGGAGGCGGAAAGCTCCGTAAATGTGAATATTTATTGGGAACCGTTTTATGGGGAACTTTCACCGGGATTATATATGGTTGTTAAGGATGTTTTCTATGGAGATATTAATGAACTAAATTATGAAGAACATGAGTTGATGGCATGGTTTTCGATTTCACCGCGTATATTAGACCTCTTCTATTCCAATGAATAATGGGGTTGATGTTTTTTATACAAAAAGGGCGTTCTTACAACGCCCTTTTTTGCTTGTACGAGAGTGGACTAGAACATATTTCCCAGATAATTATTCCTTTTTTTCCAATCGCAATTTATCGGCAATAAATGCGATAAATTCGCGGTTGGTTGGCCGGGCTTTACTGGTGTTTATAGTATGTCCAAATATTTGAGTAAATAAGTCCAACTGTCCACGCTTCCAAACTGAATCAATAGCATGTCTAATCCCACGCTCTATCCGGCTGGGTTCTGAATTGTGTTTCTTTGCAATCGCAGGATACACCTTTTTCATGAAACAACTATCTATGTCTTCAACTAGCATTATTATGGCTTCACGTATATAGTGATAACCTTTAATATTCGCCGGAATTCCAATTTCATGCAATATGTTAGTGACTTTCACTTCTATACTTGTGCTTTGAGATTGAACTTGTCCTGCCCCTTCTTTTAAGCGAAGCAAGTCGTTGATTATCCCTGCTGCTCCCCCTTCATAGTGTTTTTCTAAGTAACTAATGAGTGCTTCGTAAAACATTGCCTCATCAGGTATTGTGATTGTTATTTTCCGTTCATTCACTTTATGAAACCTCCTAATTTTTTACACTACCACTTACTGAAAAATGTTTATTTTTGTAGAGTATTGGAAATACAAGAAAACAAATCTTCCACACATTCATAATTTAACCACATTTTTGACGAAATTTGAAGGGGGTGTAGATGCTTATTGCGTGGATAATTTTTCATAAAAATGGCTATACTCGTGAACCAAAACATTTTCTGCACAGGTGCGAGGATTTTTGTGTGAGTGCAAGGAAGCACCAACGTATGTATAGGCTTATAAGACAATCTGATTTTATGAAACATTAGATAGTAGCATCATTAGCGAACAAAAAAATCGGCCTTTTCTCAAAGAGATAGCCGATTTTTTAATTCGTTAATAGACTTCTATGCTGTCTCAACTCTTAACTTCGCACGGATATTATACAATATAGAATACAATACTGGAATCAATACCAATGTTATCATAGTAGAAAACGACAGCCCAAAAACAATAATCGCGCCCAAGGGTTGTTGCATTTCCGCGCCTTCTGCATCGGCTAGCATCATGGGTATCAGGCCGATTACTGTAGTGATAGTGGTCATTAGAATGGGGCGTAAGCGAACCTTGGCGGCAAATACAATTGCCTCAAAAGCTTCCATCCCTTCTTTTCGCTTAGTGTTAATATAGTCAACCAATACTATGCCATTATTGGTAACTATGCCCATAAGCAATATCAATCCAATAAAGGCAACTATACTGATATTTCCACCCATAAGAAAGATTCCAAACAGCCCAGCCGTCCATGCTATAGGTATCGAAAATAATATGGTGGAAGGATACGCCAATGATTCAAATTGAGAGGCCATTACCATATACAACAGTACAAACCCTAATATTAATGCCAGACCTAATGATTCAAAGGATTCCATCATCATTTGGAATGCCCCACCAAACTCATAGGTAATGCCCCCCAAAAACACATGGTTGTCCAATAATGCCCGGATTTCTTGGGTGACGGAATTCAAATCAGTGTCAATGAATTCGGCACTAATAGTGATATATGGACGTTGGTTCTGTTTGGTTATGGAGGCAGGGCCTTGCTCTACAACAATTTCTGCCACTTCTGACAGTGGAATAGAAGTCCCCATAGCAGTTGTTAACATCAGATTCTGCAAATCCGTGATATGCACAAGTCGCTCGGGCTGATAGCGCATTACCACATCTACTTCTGTGCCGCCTACCCTATATTGGGTTATGGTAGTACCTGCAATGGCCATTTGTACCGTAGTAGCCACTCCAGAAGCTTGCAAGCCATAGTGACTAGCACGCTGACGATTAACTTGCACTCGGGCTTGTGGGTATCCGTCTTGCAAAGAACTTTCCGCATTACGAATAGTAGGAAGGGTAGATATAAGCGCGACAACTTCATTTCCAGCCTGAGAAAGCAAAGCCATATCATCGCCAAACAAACTAAAGCTAACGGTATTACCGCCCCCGCCCATCATTCCGCCCATACCATCAGAGGCAGTTACTACAAATTCCGCACCTGGGAGCGGCTCTATACGTAAACGCATTTCTTCCATTACTTCATCAATGGTTCGGCGTTGATTACGGGGTATAAGTTGAATAAAAATAGAGGAGCTATCAGAACCACCACCGCCAAACAAAGCGGCCATTCCACCACCGCCGCCAACAGTGACAGATATATTTTCAATTTCTTCCATATCGCTAACACGCTCAAGTACAGTATCAGTAAGCTGACTAATTTCCTCCAGCAAGCCACCACGTGGTGCAGTTACAGAAATATGAACTTGCCCTTGATCCATAGCGGCCATAAATTCCATGCCCATCATTCCAATTACTGAACCAGAACCCGCAAGGAAAATCAAAAAAACAATAATAACTACAATTTTATGCCTAAGCGACCATGCCAAAATTCGTCCATATCTTTCTTCAAAACGAGTATAACCACGATCCCATCCTCCCCATAAACGACGGAAAGGATTTTTGCTTTTTATTACAACCCCATCAGCGTTAGTTTGACTCTGGGGCTTTAGGAATTTGGAGCAGGCCATAGGTACGAATGTCATAGCCACAACCAAGGATGAAATCAAAGAAAAGCCCAATATCAAACCCAATTGCCCGAACATTTCTCCAGCTATGCCCGTTACAAACAACACAGGCACAAAAACAGCCAATGTTGTTAGCGTGGCCGCCGTTATAGCCATGCCTACTTCTCTCGCGCCTTTTTCAGCGGCTTCTTTAGGGTCTAGCCCTTGATTGATATAACGATAAATACTTTCTAACACAACAATAGAATTGTCAATCAGCAAACCAACGCCAATTACAAGAGCGTTAAGGGTTATCATATTAAGTGTCATGTTTGCGAAATACATAAGTGCCAAGCTAGCAACCAAGGATACTGGAATGGACACCCCTATTATTAGCGGCGAACGCATATTACCCAAAAATAAAAGCAACACTACCATTGCTAAGCCTGTTGCTTGAAAAACCGTTATCCATACATTATTTAGGGAGGATACGATAAAATGAGAGGTATCCTCTATTACGATAAATTGTAACTGAGGAAACTCTTGCCGTAAGATTTCTAGTTCTGCACTAAGTCGGTTGCCCACTTCTACAGTATTAGCAGTGGACTGCTGGGTAATTGACAAAGTGACACCTTGTCGGCCATTGATAATAGAATAGGAAGTCACTTCTCTAAAGCCGTCCACAACTCGGGCTACATCCGACAAGCGTATAACTGTTCCGCGTGGCGTGAGAATAGGAAGATTTTCGATTTCTTGCAAGGATTGGAATTCGTTAGTGGTACGAACTTGTAGTTCCGATTCGCCTTGTACCAATGTGCCGCCAGGACGATTAACATTTTCTGTTGCCAATATTCCGGCAACTTGTTGAGCGGTGATTCCATGGCCTGCAAGCCGATGCGGGTATAGTTCTATACCGATTTCCCTATCCACACCACCGCCAACTGATACAGAACCCACACCTTCTAATCTTTCCAAACGGCGTACAATTTGGTCATCAACAATATTTTTCAAACGAACCATATCATAATCGCCTGTTACACCTATGATAAAACTTTGCATCATAGAAGGGTCAATTTGTAATACACGTGGCTCAATTCCGTCGGGAAGCAAGGGGCGGAACGTATCAATATTTTCACGCATATTAAGTGCCGCATTGTCCATATCGGTGCCATCTTCAAATTCCAACATAATCATGGAACTTCCAGCGGAAGACGTGGTTGTCATATTACGCAGATTTGTTACCGTACTCAAAGCCATTTCAAGAGGTCGAGTTACAAGGTTTTCTACTTCTTCAGGCCCGGCACCATCGTAAGTTGCGAAAACAACTGCAATGCCCAAATTCATTTCCGGCATAAGTTCCTGCCGCAAATTGGTTAAAGCAACTACGCCTAAAATTACCACAATCAGCGTTAGCATGACTGTGGTAACAGGACGGTTTATAGAAAATGCAGGAAGACTCATTAAGCATTGCCCCCGCTTTCAACAACAAGGATAGATACGCCATCAGTAACAAATGCCTGGCCTGTAACTATAAGCTGTTCGCCGGCAGATAACCCAGCGATAATTTCGATATGAGTACCAGTGTCGATTCCGGTAGAAACTTCGCGGCGTACAGCCCTTTCTTCTTTTGCCAAATATACTACTGGCTGGCCGTTTTCTACCAAAACAGCGGCACGCGGAACCACAACTACATAATCAGACCTTTCGCGGGTAAAAAAGACTTCTGCGAACATGCCCGGCCTGATGGTACCTTCGCTATTGTCTACAGCAATTTCAATGGAAAAGGTAGAAGTCATTTCATTTGCCGCCGGACTAACAGTGCTTACCTCCCCAAGGAAGGGTGCAATGGAAGCCGCTCCAATATGAACATTAACTTCTTGCCCTACTTGAATCCGATTGATTATAGTTTCCGTTACTTCAACGCCAATCAACACCATATCAGTGCTTACTACAGTAAAAGGTGCGGCACCCTGCCCTAGCATGGTTTGTGGCTCTACACTGCGAGAACCGATTACTCCTGAAATAGGAGAACGTACTGCGGCATCATCAAGACGCTCCTCAGCGGCACGCAGATTGACTTGCAAACTATTACGCTGGGCGGTTGCTTGTGCAAGACCATCTTGCGCCCGTTGTCTATTTTCTGCAACCATATTGCCAGATACAATTTGATAGCTTTGCACTGCTTGTTGGTGAGAGTTTTCTGCTTGTTGAAAAGCTGAGGCCGCTATCTGATGGTTGTTAAGTGCCTGTTGCAAAGCAATTTCTGAATTAGTCAAGGCCATTTCCACTTGGTCAAGCTGTGAACGTGGAACAACACCCGCCGCAAACAATGAAGATGTATCATTGTGATTTTGCCTTGCGATGTTATAGGCGTTTTGGGCTTGACTTAGGCTTAAAGCGGCTTGTTCCATATTTGTTTCTGCTTGAATCAAGCCCGTTTCTGTTTGAGTAACACTGCCCGACGCTTGAAGCCTTTGTTGTTGCATAGCACTTCCATCAGCCTGGTTTACACCTGTACGTGCGGCATTTACAGCCGCTTCTGCTGTAGCTAGCTGCGCTCTAAGGGAATCAATATTATTGCGCAAATCCACTGCATCCATTGTAAAAAGAATATCTCCAGCCTCAACAAAATCCCCTACATCCACCATTACCTGGTCTACCATGCCGGGTACACGGCTCATTATTGCAATGTGTTCTGCGGCGCGAACTTGCCCCGCATAAGAAAGCTCACTGCTAATAGAACCTGTACTTACTATGGCAGTATTTACTGCAATTGAACGTTCTGGAGCAGGTTCAGATACAGAGGCCGAAGCGGCGGCACTTCCAGCGCAAGCCGATAAGGGAAGTACAGCCACTAGGGTTATGCCAATTATAGATTTCATATGTAGCTTTTTCACTATAGAAAACCTCACTTTCTCAAACATTTAATAAAAAAAATAATTAAAAAAATAAAAAATAAAAACTTAAAACCAAGTGGAGTGTATCAAGCAAACATCAACTGAACATCAACGGAACTATTCCAATGAACCCTGCAATGAATTAGACTTCTTCTGAAATCTGCCGCAAACATGTTTCAGAAGAGGTCTAATGTAAAAACGCCTTTCAATTTGCATGGTGCATACAAATCAAAGGGCGCATTATGGTTTAGTAGAACTCAAAAATGTATAATCCGCGTCGCTTCATCAAGCATTATCCAAACGCCATTTTCATAGCGATAATGTGAAAATTCGCAATTTTCATAGCGGCGTACTTTTCCAATGGCGGCCAAATCGTTACCCATTATACAAGCATATATAACACGTAAAACATACCCATGGGTCAACGCAAAAATATTTTTATGGCCAAGTTCTTCAATCTCCTTTAGAAAGTCATTAACACGTGACATAACCAAATCAATAGACTCTCCACCAGGTGGTGGTTCATAAGAAGGTGGGTTTGCTAGCATAGTACCGGCGGATTTCGGAAAAGCTGCCATTCCTTCTTCCACAGTCATATTGTGCATTGCACCAAAATCAATTTCAATTAGGCGTTGGTCAATATTCGGCGTATATAGTTCACCAAAAGCATGAAAAAACGTATCCTGCACACGTTTAAGGGGGCTAACATATGTTGCCTCAAAGGAAACCTCTTTAAGCGAATTCCCTAGTTTTCGCGCTTGAGAAATGCCAAGCTCTGTAAGAGGCGAATCTCCGCCTCCTCCTAGTAATCTGTGTTCAATATTTGATTCAGTTTGGCCATGTCGCGCTACATATAGGTTTATCATATTTTCACCGCCAGCTCCAATGCAATGCGTATATACTGTTCTCTTGCATCGGTTGGAAGTTCTCCCATCATACGTGATTCCCATTCGTCTGCATCCAGGTTATCTGCGGTAAACAAAAATTGATATGCTTCCACACCACGAAAATTTGCCATGGCCATTACTGCCGCGCATTCCATATCTACTGTGATACATCCAGCCGCTTGACGCGCTTGCATATTACGGCGAGTTTCGCGATAAAGTCCGTCCGTAGTCCAGGTTCGTCCAGCTACAAATGGTATATTCATTTTTTTTAACATGTTCTCCATTTTAGAGGCTGTCTTTACTTGAATATAATCTCCAGCCTCGGCAGACATGTAATGATAACTTGTGCCTTCGTCCCGGTAAGCGTGGGTAGGAACAACAATACGTCCGTCGGTATGCGTGTTATCTAAAGAACCACTTGTTCCAAACAATAAAATTTTGCGCGCACCTTTTACCAAAACTTCCTCCAGCAATGCAACTGTGGCTGGGGCACCAATGGGGGAAAGAAAAAAGGTGAATGCTTTATTTTTGTAGCTAAGTTTGTATATGGGGTCTATGCCAAAAGTCAATTCTGAAAAAGGTTCGCATTCGTACTTTTGCAGAAAAGTATCCCGTATACGTGAGTCAAATATCACAATTACTGTTTCGGGAAAATTATCAATAGGGGTCGCAAAGTGTGAAGGGTTCAAAATAGCTTCTGAAGGGTCAAAACTGTGCATGATACTCATTAACAATTCATCCTTTCACTATACCCGAGAGCAAAAACATTTACCACACTGGCACTGTCTTGTCGGTCAAATTTCTACCAGAGATATTCCTGTTCCATCGGTAACAAAAATAATCGTGCCTAGTTCATCGGTGCGTTTAATTTGAATGTCACGGTCAGCAAGTCGGTCTAACACAATCCCATGAGGATGACCATACCTATTGTTTGCTCCAACACTTATAACTGCAATTTGGGGCTGAACAGCATCCAAAAAACGTTCACTGCTTGATGTACGACTTCCATGATGAGGAGCTTGCAACACGTCGGAACGTATATACCATTCTGCATCTACGATTTCATTCTCGCCAAGAACTTCCACATCACCAGTAAACAGGAACGATGTTTCACCATAATGTAAGCGAAACACTATAGAATAATCATTCAAGCTATTATAACCGGAACCATTGGGCGCAACAGCGGTCATATGTATAGGGCCTAGTTCCAGTACATCACCCGCCTCTGTCAAATTAACATCCAGCCCATTGCGTTCAACTGCATCTATCATTCTTTCAAAGGTACGGGTAGTATGAGTTACATCTGGCATCCAGATTGCATGAACATCAAAACGGTCAATAATTTCTGCCATACCGCCTATATGGTCTGCATGTGGGTGAGTTGCTACTACAACATCTAAAGTGGAAACATTATGGCGTTCCAAATGCTCTTGTATTGCGGAAACTGTACCAGTTACACCAGCATCAATTAGTACGGCATGTTCGTTGCTTTGAATAAGTATGGCATCAGCTTGCCCCACATCAATAAAATGCACAAATATTTCTTCGCCTGCCTGTCCAGCATCGGGTTGCCCCATAAACCAATACGCACCATATCCTACTGCGAATACAAGTATTATCCCGATTATGCAGGAAAGTGTCTTGCCACCTAGCCCTTTTTTATCATTTTTGCCACCGCCGCTACTGGCTTTTTTTGTAGATTTGGCACTTCCTGTACCACCAGTTACTTTGTTTTTAACGGTACTTACAGCCTTTTGTTTAACCTTTTGTTTAACCTTTTCTTTTGCTTTCCTTTTTAGTTGCTCTTTCATAATTTTAATACCCCTTCAAATAACGGTCGATTTCCCAAGGGTGAACCGCACCGGAATATTCTGTCCATTCAATATGCTTTGCTTTAAGAAAATTATCTAATACATGTTTGCCAAGCGTCTCCTTAATAAGCGCGTCCTTGGTAAGGGCCTCAAGAGCCTCGCGCAAATTGGCTGGCAACCGTTTGATTTTAGCTTTTTGCAAATCAGAATCTGTCATATGATAAATATTGCGGTCTACAGCCTTGGATAGCTTATACTTTCGACTTTCACCCTCTTTTTTACCATCTTTTTTACCTTCGCCTATACCCTCCAGACCACACTTTAGCATTACTGCCAGAGCTAAATATGGGTTACATGTTGGGTCTGGATGGCGCAATTCTAATCGAGTGCCAGCTCCACGCGCCACAGGAATACGAACAAGCGGGCTACGGTTTGCCAATGACCATGCTATATATACAGGTGCTTCATAACCAGGTACCAGTCGTTTATAAGAATTAACTATCGGGTTGGTTATTGCACACATTCCCTGTGCATGTCGTAATAATCCCTCCATAAACCAGTAGGCTTCTTTTGAAAGGCCATTTTCGCCCTGAGGGTCATAAAACGCATTTACCCCTTCCTTAAATAATGACATATTGCAGTGCATACCAGAACCGCATTCGTCACCTAATGGCTTAGGCATAAAAGTGGCATGTAGCTTATGCTTATTTGCCACAACCTTGACCACTAGCTTAAAAGTGACAATATTGTCTGCCGCGTTTAGAGCATTGGAGTATTTGAAGTCAATTTCATGTTGGCCAGGGCCATTTTCATGATGCGCCGCTTCAATTTGAAAGCCCATTTGCATAAGGGTGTTAACCATATCAAGACGTGCAATTTCGCTAGTATCAATTGGCGCAAGATCAAAATAGCCTGCATTATCATGGGGAGACAAGGTGGAGTTGCCATTTTCGTCCTTGTCAAATAGAAAAAATTCGCATTCTGGCCCTACATAAAACTCGTAGCCCATTTTTGCCGCCTCATCTAAGGCTGACCTCAATATATACCGTGGGTCGCCTTCAAAAGGGGTTCCGTCCGGGCGATAAACGTCACATATCATTCTCGCAATGGTATATTCTTTGTACCACGGCATAATGGCGAAAGTATCAGGGTCGGGCCTCAAGTACATATCTGATTCCTCTATGCGTACAAAACCTTCAACAGAGGAACCGTCAAATACCATACCATGTTCAAGCACTCTGTCTAGTTCGGTTGCGGTTATAGCCACATTTTTCATTTGGCCAAAAATATCCACAAATTGGAGACGTATAAATGAGACATTATGATCATGGACGATTTTCCTTACATCAGCGGCAGTTATGCGTGGCTTTTTCATTTTTTATCATGCCCTCTCTGGTCTGGTATCGCTGGTTATAGCATTAGTACAAAAGCCCCTTCACGGCAAGCAATTCGTGAAGGGGGCTTAAATTCTTACTTATCCTGCTCGCAGGATTGGTTTGATACAGTGCAAGATGTTTTACACGCGGATTGACAAGATGTTTGGCATTCGCCGCATCCAATTTGCTCGTCACGGCGAATACCGCCCGCGTGTATTGTTGTTATATGTGTCATAGAATATCCCTCTTCTTAAAGGTTGTATGCAAAAGTTCATGAGCTTTTTTACCGTACTTTTCGCCTAAGAACTCATCATACAAAGCTTGAATTTCCTTGTTTTCATGCGCCAAACGAACTGTTTTGCCTTCGTCTTCGCGACGCAATGCTTTAGAACGCTCACGCAAAATATCCATATTATTGCCATGATATGGCTGTCCGCCGCCGCCAACGCAACCAGTAGGGCAAGCCATAATTTCAATAGCATGATAATCTGCTTTACCGTCCCTAATGGCGGATAGCAATTCTCGTGCATTACCCAAACCATGGGCAATAGCAATAGAAATTTCTTTGCCGCCTATTGTAACTTTGGCTTCGCGAATACCTTCCATTCCACGCAATTGTGTGAAGTTTACATCAGCTGGAGGGCCGTCTTTCCAAGCAGATACAGTACGTACTACAGCTTCAATTACGCCACCAGTAGTTCCGAAAATAACACTCGCACCTGTGGATTCACCCATAAATTTATCGAAATCACCATCGGGCAAGGCTGTAAAGTTAATACCCGCTTCCTTAATCATACGTGCCAGTTCGCGAGTAGAAATTACATAATCCACATCATTTCCTCTGTCTTCCCCAGCGAGTTCGTCTCTTGCGGCTTCAAATTTCTTGGCCACGCAAGGCATAACCGAAACTACTACCATCTTTTTGGGGTCAATGTTCAACTTTTGCGCCAAATACGTTTTGGCTATTACGCCGAACATTTCATGAGGAGATTTACAGGAAGAAGGTATATCCAGCAACTCAGGGAATTGATGTTCAATAAACTTTACCCATGCTGGACAGCAACTTGTCAAAATAGGAAGTCTTCCGCCATGCTCAATACGGTGCAAAAGCTCTGAAGCTTCTTCCAATACAGTTAAGTCTGCGCCAAAATTTGTATCTAAAACTTGGTCAAAACCCATTCTTTTAAGGGATGTTACCATTTTACCTGTTACTTGGCTACCTACTGGCATTCCAAAAGATTCGCCCAAAGCTACACGAATAGCAGGTGCAGTTTGCACAACCACAAATTTATCTGGGTCATGAATAGCATCCCATACTTTGGCTGAATCGTCGATTTCTGTTAATGCGGCGGTGGGGCATACAGATATACACTGTCCACAGAAAGTACAGGCTGTATCCAACATTGGATAATCAAAGGCTGTACCCATAACAGTTTCAAAGCCCCGATGAACTGTAGAATATACGCCCACTGACTGCACATCATTACACATAGTTTCACAACGGCGGCAAAGCACGCATTTTTCTGCATTACGCACTATGGAATAGCTAGAGCAATCCTTTTCTGCACGTAGACGGCTACCTTCATATTTGTTTTCTCTAATACCTAAATCCGAGGCAAGCGTTTGCAGTTCGCAATTACAATTGCGTTCACATACCAAACAATCCTGCGGATGATTTGACAGTAGCAATTCTGTGTTGGTGCGGCGTGCCTTAATAGCACGATTGGTATTGGTATGCACTACCATACCCGGCCACACTTCGGCGGCACATGCAGGCATTAGATTATGGCGGCCTTCGATTTCCACCATACATACACGGCAAGTTCCCACCTTGTTAACCATCTTGATGTCATGCAAGTCCAAATGACACAGGGTTGGGATATGCACGCCAACTTGTTGGGCGGCATCAAGAATCGTTGAACCTTCCGGCACTTGCGCCGTAATATTGTTTATTTTAATCTCAACCATTACTGAACTCCTCCCTAACCCTTTTGTATAGCGGCAAATGGGCATTTTGCTAGGCACACACCGCATTTGATACAGCGTTCCTGGTCAATAATATGCACTTCTTTCCGCTCGCCTGAAATACAATCAACCGGACATACTTTTTTACATATGGTACAGCCTGTGCATTTTTCGGGGATAACAAGGTATTTTAATAGGTCAATACATGTTCCTGCCGGACAACGCCCGTCACGTACATGAGCAAGATACTCATCTCTATAGAAATGCAATGTGGAAAGCACTGGATTTGGAGAAGATTGTCCTAACCCACACAAAGAAGTATCACAAATAGTTTTGCTTAGGCTTTCCAATTCTTCAATATCTTCTTCGGTGCCTTTGCCCTCAGTAATACGAATCAATATTTCAAGCAAACGCATGTTACCAATACGGCAAGGGGTACATTTTCCGCAACTTTCTTCAGCGGTAAATTCAAGGAAGAATTTTGAAATACTGACCATACAGTCATCTTCATCCATAACAATCATACCGCCAGAACCCATAATGGAACCCAACGCGCTAAGTGATTTGAAATCCACAGGGGTATCCAAATGGTCAGCTGGAATACAACCACCAGAAGGCCCACCAGTTTGAATGGCCTTAAATTGTTTGCCATCCGCTACGCCACCACCGATTTTATCAACAACATCCCGCAAAGGCATACCCATAGGAACTTCAATAAGCCCCACGTTGTTTACCTTTCCAGCAAGAGCAAATACCTTTGTACCAGGGCTGTCTTCATTGCCAAAACTACGGAACCACTCCGCACCCTTAAGAATAATCTGGTTAATATTAGCGTAAGTTTCTACATTATTTATGTTAGTCGGTTTGTTCCAAAGGCCACGCTGTGCTGGGAATGGAGGCTTGATGCGCGGTTCACCACGTCCCCCTTGAACAGAATTCATAAGAGAAGTTTCTTCACCGCATACAAAAGCACCCGCACCCAAATAAAGCCGGATTGTAAAATCAAAGCCGCTTCCCATAATATTTTTGCCTAACAGTCCCATTGATTCTGCTTGAGCAATGGCTTCATAAAGGCGTTTTACTGCTGCTGGATATTCTGCACGAATATAAATAACGCCTTCATTTGCACCAATGGCGCGCCCACAGATAGCCATAGCTTCCAGTGTTGTATGCGGGTCACATTCCAAAATAGACCTGTCCATAAATGCACCTGGGTCACCTTCGTCGGCATTACACATTACATATTTCATATCGCCTTCAGATTTGCTAGTGAATTCCCATTTTAACCCTGTTGGGAATCCGGCACCGCCACGTCCACGCAGACCACTGGCTTTAACAGTTTCGATAATTTCTGTCGGTTTCATTTCAAATAAAGCTTTTGCCAATGCCTCATAACCGTCACGTGCGATATATTCGTGGATACTATCAGGGTCAATTATGCCGCAGTTACGCATAGCAATACGTACTTGACTGCTATGGAACGGAAGATTGCTACCATCATCATAGTTCAAACTGGTGACAGGGGTACCTTTGCCGCCATGTTCTGCTACGATTGCTTTAGCGTCTTCGGGTTTTACTTGAAAATAAAAAGTGTTGTCTGGGTACACTTTTACTACAGGACCCTTTTCGCAGAAGCCTAAACAGCCTACCTGCACGGCACCTACCTTGCTTGCCAGACCTTGGGAATTGATTTCAGCCTTAAATTGCTCTAAAATAGCGGAATTGCCTTCTTTACAGGAGCCGCCGCCGCATATTAAAAAATGCCGCTTACTCATGGGATTTGCACCTCCTGCCCTACAATGGCATCTTCCAACAAGTCGCCTTTTTGCAAATGTCTTTCAACAATATCTTTAGCCCGTGCCGCATCCACATAACCATAACGGATACCGCTTCCAGCAGGCATGTTTGCTTGACGCACTTCTACCACAGGCTCTGCATAACAATTGCCATAACATCCAGTGGACATTACTGACACATGTTTAAGCCCGCTTTTTTCCACACCGTCGCGGATTATATCGTATACTTCATTTGCTCCGGCTGCCGCGCCGCATGTTGCCATACCAACTGCAACAACCAAATCTTCATCCTTACCGATGGCCTCGGCTTGTACCTTTTTGCGCAGTTCCTTTAGCGCGTCCCAGGATTGTATCCTATCTGCCATACGGAGCCTCCTTAATTTGCCATATTTACTATTATGTTGCCTATTATTTGTTTTTTGTCTTTTTTGTCCTTTTTGTTTTACTTGCCAAGGAATTCTTCCACAATACCCTTAACATCGTCGGTTCCTACGCGGCCATATACTTTATCATTGACCATAACAACAGGTGCCAATCCACAGGCACCTACACAGCGAACAGAATCCACAGTAAACAAACCATCTTCTGTTGTCTGTTTAGGTTCGATGTTAAGTTCTTTAGCAAATTCTTTCAGCACTGCTTCAGCACTGCGGACATAGCAGGCAGTCCCCATACAGATGTTGATTCGGTACTGACCCCGCTTTTCCATGGAAAATAAAGAATAAAATGTGGCAACGCCATACACTTTGGCGGCCGGGATTTGCAATTTGTGCGCAATATATAGCTGAACGTCTTTGGATAAAAATCCATAAGCTTCCTGCGCCTTATGCAAGGTTGGTATAAGCGCGCCATTTTTGTCGGACAGCCCGTCCAAAAACGCATCTACTTCGGGAAATGTCCCGGCGTCGGCCACTGCTGCAGGTTGAGCCATGCTAAATCCTCCTTTTTTTAGTGCAATTCTATGATTATGGTTGCAAATGACAAGAACGGTTCCACTGAACAATTACCTGGAACCATACCTTTACATTTTACCATTATTCAATGTTGTATACAATGGCTTTTATAAAACTTTGAAAGCACCTCAGTGACATCCTCGTGTCTTTGGCTAGCCATATATCACCAACTAGCGAATAACTCTACATCAGAAATAAGCTTATCAATATCTAATGGTTGACGTGAAAATGCAACATGTGGTAAAGTGTGCCAGAATCAATACCTGGTACGGCTGACTATAAAATTTTAATTGAAATGAGGGGATGGTAATTGAATTTATAGGAGAAACTCTGAATTTTGTAGGCGAAATTGAATTAATTGTTATTAGAATCGCAATAATAATATGCGATATGATTGGCGTATTAATACTTATGACTACTGTGGTCAAAAGCGTATATAACTATTTTCACCGTGACCGCCATGTTAAACTAATGCTTGCCCAAGGAATTGCGCTAGCTCTTGAGTTCAAATTGGCCGGGGAAGTTTTGCGTACAGTAACTGTACGCGAATGGAACGAGCTTGTTGTTTTAGGTACGATTATAGTATTGCGTGGAGCAATAACCTTGCTAATTCATTGGGAAATAAAAGTGGATAAGGCAGATGAAGAGCATGAAAGAGAAAACCAATTAAAATATGAAAACCAATCAGAAAAATGACAATGAAAAGGCTCTTATCGCGTTTCAGACTGCTAGACTGCTACTCACAAACCCGCTATTCTGAAACACGATAAGAGCCACGCCATATTATAAAACATAATCTTGAAACTTACACCATTCAATCCAAAAGTCTTCACCATCAAACATTACTTTTCCCTGTAACCCTCCAAAGAAAACAGGTGTCCAGCCTTCATAATGTTTTTCTACAGCAATGTACACGATAATGTCCGTACCATCAAACCAGAAGTTAACTATATTTCCAACACCAATGCCCTGCAAAGGGGTTGAAAATTCATCGTTAAAAATATCAATGACAAAACTTTCCCCAAAAATATTAAATCGAAATGCACTTTCTCCTTCAATTGTTTCAAACTCAAGAGGAATATCAAACCAGTCATTGACATCCCAACCCCGCAAATGATGGTGACGATAATTTTCGCTCTCGTCAAATGATAGTACATGCAAATTGTTTAGGGAAAGTCCCGTGCCAGAACCTGATGGAATAATAATGGCAAGCTCTTTCCCACTATCGCCATTCAAATCATGATATAGCATCTGAGGATATACGATACGTCCTCCAAAAAGCGGTGCCCAGTTGTCAAAGCGCAACACTTGTCCATTAATATAAACCACGGATATATCTTCAACCCAATATAAGTAAATCTCATGCCCAGGCACAGCCGCTGCCAAAGCAAAATCCCATGCGCGCTCATCATCAGGAAAGAAAAGTGGCGCGCCTAATGGGTTATTCGTAACAGTTGCCTTATCAAGCCCTAGAAAATCTAATAAATAAGGTGGCACGTCACTTAACATATCTGCTATTTCATCACTACTAAAACGAGTAAACTCACCAGCACTTACATTCGCACATGACGTAAGCATAAACGATAACAAAATCATGCAAACAACTTTCATGTAAATATTCATTTTGCATAACCGAAACCTTTCTCTTATTGAGATTGCAAGCCACATATCCTCGTGAACCGAAATATTTTCAGCACATGGGCGGAAAATGCTTCAGTTCACGAGGATAACTCAAATTGATAAACGCCACTTGCAGAAACACCAAATGCTTCTATCCATGCTTCCCAGTATAAGTTCAACACATGCGAATCCATATCCGACAATACAGTATCAACATTGGCTATAGCGATTGGAGCCAGTGTTATTGTACCAATTCCGTCTACAAACTCGACAAGCTCACTATATTCCCAACTCATATCCAGATAATCCGAAAATAGAAAAAGATATAAGTGAGTTGTCCTGCCACCCGTGGAACGTATACTCATATAAATTTGATGAAAGCCATCTGGAATATTTTCGGAGTGCAATATTACGGTATTGTCGTATATGTCCGCTATATATATGAATGGCAAATAGTCTACGCTAGGCACCACCAATATATTCAAATAGTTGGATAAATCAGGATTTATGGTAGACGTAGCGGTTATTGTCACCATGCGTATTGTTGGGTCAAAGCCGGGGCTAAAAATCGCTTCTTCTTCCTCTATCCAAAAAATATCATCGTAACTGGCACCTTCTACCGTAAAAGTCAAATAGTCCGTATACCAGGAATAATTATCATATCCATCTGAGGTAATGACAACGACAATTGCCTCTCTATGTCTAATATCATCTAAAGCAATAAATTGAATACCTGTCATAACACCTCTACTCAGAAATACCTCCATGGAAGTAGGGATGAACTCAAAGTCTTCATCTATATACACCGTTATTGTTGAATATAATTCGGGGTTATCAATAGCTGAAATTGTAACTACTATTGTGCGGGTTTCTGTACTTGACCCGATATATAAATATTTCAATCCATTTCCTCGCGGAGATAATCTGTCCCCTTCTACCATACCTGTGACAGTCCAATTAATTAATGTTCTTAAACGAGCCTGATCCCATTCAACATATCCAGCCATACAGTAAAGATCAAGCCAAAGATATATTTCCCCATATCCTGGTTTCCGCGCAATTTGGTGCTGACGGCTATCTATGTGTATATCTACCAATACAGGTCTGATAATCACTCTAAATGAATTGCTAAACCATACATTTTCTAAAGTTAAGCCGAAGTCAAGGAGTCCCATACGAACGTCATTTCCAAAAGTATAGTCGCTTATCAATGTAAATGTGCCGATTCCATTTACAATCTCAATCTCACCATACACGGGACGAACCAATTTATATTCACCATACCAATCCCTATGAGATGCGTATTCACTTGATTCCGACCAACCTGCTATATACATACCATTTGGCAACCAGTGTATAGTCCCTATGTAAGTCCCGTCTGGTAGGTTTTGTGTGTTGACGGTTATTAAGGCTTCTTGTGGTACTCCTTGGGTAAAGTAAACTTCGTATGTGTTATAAACAGTCATAGTTGGAAGTGATGGGTCTATAGTGAAGCTAAAAGTATCGTATATACTTCGGTCATAATACATTGAGGCAGTTATGGTAATATGCCTTCTTACTGTTGAATCCGAAAGATACAAAGAACTAGTAAGCCTGTTTTGGTTCTCTAATCCGTCACCAACATCCTGGGTGGAGTGTAGTTGCCAGTGGATTTTTTCGTCATATAAATTTTCCCCTTGTTGAGATATTGGTGTTGTACGAAAAACAACTCTCGAATCCGTAGTTGGAGGAAGTGGCATTGTCGCGCCATTTACTATTTCGTTTGTTCTTGTAATTAACTCCATCCTGGCTCCTGTACTTGTCTGAGAAGAATAAGGTTGCTGTTCCTCCGTTGCGTGTACCAAAACAGACATTCCAAGTATTGCATACACGAAAAATGCTACTACAAACAATTTTCTTTTCACTTTTTCATTCATCTCCTTATAAAATAAATTTAGCCAATTGCTTATCGGGATTAGCAATTACGCAGGAATCCAAAAACATGCCAGCCTCAACAGTAACGGTCGTAGCATGAGCTATTGCCGCCTCAACAGCAGAAATTTCACCTGTTAAAGTTGCAAAGGATTTGCCACACATTCCTTTAGCTAGTCGTATTTCAATTAAATCTACAATAGCCGCTTTTACCGCAGTATCTGCCGCTAGTACTGCGGAAGCCGCGTCAAAAGTTTCAAACACTCCTAAAGCGTGGATTTCCTCCATCTTGGTAGTACCATGGAAAGCAGGAAACAGGCTTTCATGAGGGTTGCCCAAAATAAACCCGCTTATATATCTTTCACCATAAGCGTGTTTTGCTGTCTCCACCGCGATTGTTACCGCGCTTAAAATTCCAGCAATAACGGTCATATACTTACCTGGGCAAACCGTCTGAGATTCAATAATTTCAATATTTGCCGTTTTTGCCATCATGTCCGCCGCTTTTATTCCCGCCGATATCGTTGCGAATTCTACAATCGCTATTGCTTTTTTCATGGTGTGACTCCTTTATAGAAAAACCAGATTTCTGGTTTGTTCTTCATTTCATCCAAACACTCAAATATTTTCCTCAAAATGCTTACTTTTATGATCAATGATACCCTTATATTTTTTACGATACTTTTTGAATAGTTCAATGGTTTTGCTATCGCGTACCCCGTGAATTGCATTGCTAACTATGCGTCCATGATATATGTAACCCGGCAATTCAGCTTTTAGCATTTCGATTGTTGTTTGTATCTGGTCTACGGCTTCACTAATATGACTAGTGCGTTTTAATTCAATAAAATAGGCTACGCGCTTGTCATCATTAAGCACAAGGTAATCACATTTCACAGATTGGTTCCCAGTAATAACACCGCCATCAATCTCATATTGTCTGACATTACAAGCCTTGAGATTATTTGCGGTATGCTTCATTCCTTTTTCTTTTGAAACTATTTTTTTCTGTCGCTTTTCACATTTTGAAAGCGCGGAAATCAAAAGGCGGCTCATTCTTCCACCTCAATTTCCAATAAATCCAGCAATTTATCACAACGTTCGTTTATTACTTCCGAGGCACCATCAATTAACTCGTTCATAATTAGACCCGACTCACTAATGGCATTTTCACAAGTTCCACCATTTACATGAAAGGCATTTAGGCAACCGGACTTTATCCATGATAGCTCATTTACTATTGAGTTCGCTTGCTCATATGCAGTTTGCGGAACTTGACCGCAAAGTATTAAGTTGTTAAGTTCGCCCAATATATAAGGGCTGTGGGTGGTTATCATTAGTGAATTGCCACCCCCTGCAAATATAGCGAGCGCATCAATAATGTGCATTTGAGATTCTGGATATAAATGCGCTTCGGGTTCTTCTGTTATTATAAAAACTTTCTTGCCCTCAGACTGAAAGTAAGTTAACAAGTTGAATACCCAAACTGCTTCCTGCTGTCCAGAAGATGAAAAATTTATTTTTACAAATATATTTCGTTGTTTGCTTGTAAAGTATAAACGTTCCTCATTATTTATATACTGATATTTCGCACCTAATGTTTTTTTTGAGAGTCGCTGTACTTCACAAATTTCAGGGCTGGTAGGATTACTAATATCAAGCGTGTGCTGTTCAGAAAACCATGGTCTTACTTTGAGGATTAATTTAATAAAGTTTCTAGTACAATAGTCTATTTTTTCACGTTGCCATTCTTCCATTGTTGATAGCATATAAGGAAAGTGGTCAGATAGTAGTGTAATCGTGCTTCTTCCAGATGGAATGAAAATAGTTTCATAGTCATCCCTAAATATATGGGCTAACTTTACTTGAAGTTTGTCTATTTCTTTTTGTTCCATTATTATGACGGTTCCAATCATTTCAGTTAACGTAGCATATATATCAGCTCCAAATTTGACCCATAATTTAGGTTTTTCAAATTCAGATGTCCTAAAACTAGTAAAGATTATTTTAATAAACGATTTGGCATTTTCCTTTTCATAAAAGTATTCGAGTGACATAGTACTAGAAAATTTAGATAATTCACCAAAAAGATTTACGAATTTTTGGGATAATTGCTCACCCAATTGCTGTAAAAAATCATCATTTACCGTTGTATGTTTCAACAGCAAGCTCAACACATCATCTTTAATTGTACGAAAAAAATAAACTGCTTTAGCAATTGTACTTTTGCCACTAGCTTGTGGCCCAGTAAGTACAGTCATTTCATTTATATCAAGTTTGCAGTGGTCAATTGACCCTAGATTTGATATCTCAATATAATGCCCCATACTCTTTCTCCCTTCAATATCCATTTTTCAAATAATTTATTTTCGTATTCTCTAACTCAACGCTGTAGCTTTATACAACTTACTATACTCACCTTCCAGTGCCATTAATTCTTCATGTGTACCGATTTCTGCAATCCCGCCATTATCCACTACCATAATCATATCTGCATGTTGGATTGTAGAAAGTCTATGAGCAATAATAAAGGAAGTCCGCTTTTCAAGCAAGCGATTTAAGCCTTCCTGCAAAGCTTGCTCTGTACGCGTATCAATATTGGCCGTGGCCTCATCCAGAATCAAAATTTGTGGGTCGGCCAGTAATGCCCGTGCAAAGGAAATCAACTGCCGTTGCCCTACGGATAAACGGCTTCCACGTTCATTGACCTCTGTTTGATATCCGTCTTCCATTTGCATAATAAAATCGTGGGCACAAACGGATTTTGCCGCTTCAATAATTTCTTCATCAGTGGCATCTAAGCGACTATAACGGATATTATCCATTATGGTTCCTGAAAAAATAAAACTATCCTGTAGCATTATGCCCATTTGTCCGCGCAAAGAAGCCAATTTACCTTTGCTAATATCAAAATCGTCAATCAGTATTTGTCCACCCTTTAATTCGTAAAAACGGCATAATAAATTAATCACAGTGGTTTTTCCAGCACCTGTTGGGCCTACCAATGCTACTGTATCCCCCGCTTTGCAAGAAAAATTAATTCTGTTTAATACTGGCTGGCCTTCTTCATAACTAAAATCCACATCCTTAAAAGTTACCTGACCTACAATATTTGGCATTTCAACTGCACCTGGGCGGTCTTTTACTAATACAGGTTCGTCCAAGGTTTCAAATATTCGTTCCAAGTAACTCATATTAGCAACCAACTGATTATAAAAACCCGCGATATTGTTAATCGGCATCCAAAATCTAAAAATATAAGAAATAAACGCTACCAACACACCCACAGTCAGCGTTTCTCCTGCAATAAGGGCAACGCCATAAACATATAAGAAACTGATGGTAATCATACCGATATTTTCAGCACTGGGCCACAGCAGAAACATAATCTTGATTGCTTTCATCCAGCTACTACGTACCGAGCCTGATACTTCTTCAAAAATCTTCTCATTTTCTGCTTCACGATTAAATGATTGCGTTACCTTTACCCCCGCAATGCTTTCATGGGCATAGGCATTCAAATTGGATTGCTTCGCACTTAAAAGCTTCCACGCTTTGCGATTCTTAACTTTGAGAAGAAATGTCACCAGAAATAGCGGCGGAAGCCCTGCCATTACAACAAGAGTTAGCCGAACATCAATAAATAAAAGGATAATCACAATTATGCCCAATGAAAATAAATCTGTCACCATGTTTAACATACCATTGCTAAGCATTTCACTTAGTGAGTTAATATAGTTAACAACTCTCACTAAAATTTTTCCATGTGGACGGTTATCATAATAACTAAAGGGCAGTTTTTGCATATGCTGGAATAAATCCAGACGCAAATCTCTAATTATCCCCTGCCCAACCCTTGCCATAGCCGCAATACGATAACGTGCGAAAACAATATTAAGCAAAATAGTGGTCAGCATAATGCCAGATAACAATAAAACCTCATTTACATCCCTATTGGGAATAGAGGAATCAATAGCAACCATAGTCAAATATGGAGCCAATAACCCTAGTGTACTAGAAATAATAGTGAAAGCCACAGAAATCCAGAACTGGCGACTATATGGTTTAACATACTGATACAAACGGCGTAAATGAGAAAAATTAAATTCGTCATCTGCCTCCAAGGCTTCATCAGTTCGGAATGTGTTGCGCGCCATAACTACCTCCCCTTTGCTCCTCATACAACTGTGCATAATAACCGCCCAATTCAACTAGCTCTTCATGGGTACCGCGTTCGATAATTGCTCCGTCTCCCATTACCAAAATTAAATCTGCTTCTTTTACGGAAGAAAGCCGATGTGCCACTATAAAAGTAGTGCGTCCCATTCCACTTTTTAAGACCTTTTCCGCCAGTGCCGCTTGAATCCTATGTTCTGTTTCCATATCCACCGCAGAAGTAACATCATCCAGCACTAGAATAGATGGTTCCACTGCTATAGCCCGTGCCAACGATAATCTTTGCTTCTGTCCACCTGAAAGCCCTACACCTCGTTCACCTACTACGGTGTCATAACCTTCGGACATATGCTGTACAAAACCGTCCGCGTCTGCAACCGCTGCCGCGCTAAATATTGATTCCATGGATGCGTCTGGCACACCATATGCTATATTTCCTTCCACTGTATCAGAATACAGAAATACATCCTGCATAGCATAGGCAATACCTTGCCGCAAATCTGAAAGATGATATTCTTTTACGTTTATAGCATCAACAAGTACTTCGCCTGTTGTTGCATCATGAAATCGACTAATCAATTGTATCAGTGTAGTTTTGCCTGAACCTGTTCCTCCTACAATTCCCACCGTCTGCCCCTTTTCTGCACGGAAAGAAATATCCTTTAATACATAAGGTTCAGTTTCATTACGACCATATCGGAAATTAACATTTCTAAATTCGACTGCCCCTTTAATTTCATCAACGCGCACTGGATTTTCAGGGTTTTGAATATACACCTTACCACGCATCATGCCATAGACCTTATCCAGAGATGTAGCAAAATTTTGCGCACTGTTTACATGCCAACCAAACATTCTCGTTGGATGGTTAAGCATCCAAATATATCCACTAACCATAACCAATTCCCAAAGCTCAATATATTCCCAAATAACCAATAAACTGCCCAATAACAGCAAAATAAAGGGAAGCGCGTTTGCACAAGCTTCCATAATTGGTATGTACTTGGCCTGTATTTTTGCCGTTCCCATATTACTGTCAAAAAAAGCTTCATTGGCCTCGGTGAATTTTTCAATTTCATGTGCTTCTTTAGTAAAAGCTTTTACTACCCTATTGCCGCCAATATTCTCTGTACAAACTGAATTAAGCTTAGAGAATCTTTCACGTACATTATGAAACGCAGGGCGGACTTCCTTGGATTGCCTTAAAGCCGTAAAAATCACGATAGGCGTCACCAAAATCATAGCCAATGTAAGCGGTACATTAACAGTAGCCATAGCCACAATAGCCAAGGTATAAAGCAAAATCCCATCAGGAATATTAATTAGGTCGAACGCCACAAAATGGCGAATAGCCTCCAAATCCCCTGTCATACGCGACATAATATCTCCAACCCGGTTTTTATCAAACCAGGAATAATTTTGAATATGTAGTTTATGATACAAATCCTGTCGCAATTCAAAAAGCACATTTTGTGAAATACTCTCCATATTAATCATAACTGTGTAACGCACCACACTGCGAAAAACCGTATTTGCAATCATAATTGCCAGATACGGCAAAAGCAGTTCATGCTGTCCGCCCTCAATAACATTCAAAATAACAAGTCCAGCAAGGTACGGGTTAAGTATGGACAAACCAATAAAAAACAAATTGATAAAAAACCCGCCAATTAAGCGGAATTTGTATTTTGTAATATAAGGCATACCCCAGCGTAAAGCTTGCAATAGTAAAACCCTCTCTATTATGTATTAGAAATCATTAAGGCGTATGAAGCCCCATCTGCCCTCCCAAAAATATCACACTTCACATTTTACCAAAAGACCCGCAAAACACAATTTTTTGCGGGTCTTTGTGGTTGAGATTAAACTAAGCACATTATTTATAATTATTACGAATAGTTGCCCAAAATTCCCCTACCCAATTCTTAGCCACCATTAAACCACACAATATCAAAAACGCGCCAATTGCTGAAAACACAGTCAACTGCTCGCCAAGTACAAGCCTTGCAACCACAATAGTAAGTACGGGTATCAGAAATATATATAGGCCAGTGCTTAAAGCTCCTATTTGCCCCAAGGCTTTATTCCATGCGATAAAGGCAAAAGCACTAGACCCTAGCCCCAAATATACTAATTGCCATACCACCGTGGGTTGCAAAAGCACCTCAGTGTCAAAACGAAACCCAAACAACGGCATTATTGGCAACAACATCAGCAACCCATAAAAAAATATACGTTGCATTCGTATAATCAAATCACTTGGATAATTATCACGGCCTAGTTGTTCGCCCAAAAGGGAATAAACTGCACCAGCCAATGCCGCCCCGATTGCCAAAATATCACCAAGTGGATTCAATTCCAATATGAAATTCCCGCCTGATACCACAAAAAACACACCGCCAAAGCAAATCAATGCGCCTATCACAAAATGCTTAGTAATACGTTCGCTTTTTAGCACGAATCTGCTAAGCAAAACAATAAAAAGTGGCGAAGTTGCAACCAATAGCGAGGTGTTTGTAGCGGTTGAATAAACCAGTGCTGTATTTTCCAGCATAAAATATATAGGCAACATAAACAATCCATAAAGTATCAGCAGTTTTTCTTCTTTAAGTGCCGACCATGAAATCGGCAGACGAAATCCTTTTGGTCTAAGCAATAGCAAAAACAACCAAGCCAAAATAGAGCGATAAAAAATAATTTCAACTGGATGCAAGCCCGCATTAATCAAGCTTCTTGTTGCCACAAACGCAGTACTCCAAATAAGAGTGGCAAATAAAGCGGATAAATGGCCAGTAGGCAATTGTTTGAACATTTGATACTCCTATTAGAAGCTTGTTTTTAGTGTAAAGTCTCATCAAGAAGATGCGGCAACATTTGCACTCGAAGCCGCAGAAATGGCTACAATTATGGCCACTTGCTGGGCAATAATCAGATTTGTAACACTAGTAGCCAGGTTAGCCCTCAAAAGGTTGTTTTCATTGTCAGTGGCATAAGTATACGTAACCAGAGAAGCAACATATAGTAACAATTCTTGAGTTGTAACAGAAAAATAACCAAGACCCTTTTGGTTACGCAAAAAATCTCTTGCTTCTACCATTTCATCAGCTAAAGTATTATTATCTACATTAAGAATACCAAGAACCCCTAACGAGGGCAGAGTATATGTCCTGTCAAGTCTGATTTTCCGATTGTGTAATACTTTATTAAGGCGCAATAGGTTGTGTATACAATCCTCTGTACTGCCGCCAAGTACCAACATTTGTGAAAGAGTCAACAGGCTACTTTTGCCGATAAATCTTGAAAATTCAGATTTTATACGCAGAAATAATTGCTTCATTTTATTTGCACCTGCATGAGGTTCCATATCCGACAAAGCCAACATTACAGCAAAGATATAATCATCCTGGCCAATATGAAAACGGTGATTTGCTTTCATTTCTTCATAAAAAGCCTTAGTACGCCTAATTATATTGTTGTGGTCAACTTCTTTTGAGGCTATTTCAAAAGCGGCCACTACAAGGTAATCACTTGCCCAAAAACCTTGTTCCTTCAAAAGCCCATACACACGAAGGGTATCTGACAATATCTGCTTTGGCTGTTCTGTCAATGAAAGTGCCGCCGCTACATAAATAGATAAGTTTCCACGAAAAGTAGAAAATACCCCTACTTCACTTTTAATCATGCGATGTGCTTCTTTTATAGCCTCCGCATCAATCTTCTTGCCTGCCAGTGTATAAATTAGTGCCGCCAAACGCTTTGCCCCATCTTCTTGCCAAACAAATCCATTTCTCATGATTCCAACATTTTCAACAAATAGAGTCATTTTTTCTTCCAGTTGATTTTTCAAGTTAATTCTCCTTTCATCTCAGCTCATTATGATAATTTATCGAATTTTATGAAATCAGCAAGATTATTAAAATAATCAATCTTGAATATAGGAGCCTGACCCTGATTTCTTCTCTTTCTGTTCCTCAAAAAATTTCATAATTGGTAACAATACCATGGCCGTAAGTCCACCTGCAAACCCGTTGTTATATAGATTCATTCCGCCGTGGAAAATTCCTACATTAGTAGACAATGCCAAGTGTACAAAGCCCGCTACAAGTCCCCATTTTAGCCCAAAACGTTTTGCTAGTGGTGATAAACAGGTAGAAAACAAAGCTGCTAACAAAAATCTTCTGTGATTAAATGGCATATCTGTAATAAGAGAACTCATAAAAGCGGCCAGCATTGCTCCACTTACAAGTGCGGCGGCATTATTAAGTGCCTTTCCAAAAGCCCCAAAGCCTACTACTGATACAATCGCTCCCATTACTGGCCCAGAATATTCTCCGCCAACTGCAATCATAAAAAGCAAGGAGGCAACACCCAATATACCCATTGCAATATAAGATTTCTCCTGATATTTTTTGAAATAATCGTTATCATCAGCGTCAATCCGCACAAGGTCTACAACCGAAACCTCTTCCGCTTTGCCAAGTACACCGCAACCAATAAAATACAACGAGAGTATTATAAGAAAAATAGTTAATTCCCAATCATAACCACTGCTCCAGATATACAGCAAATAATAATTAACGCCCAAATGCTGAAATAGCGCGAAAAGAGTTAGCCCCAGAAGCCCCGCAGTAAAGCCAACATTATAAATATTATATCCTTCATGGGTTTTCCGCATAGCAGCAGAAAGCGGTGTCATTATAAAACCAATAAACAAGCCGATTAGTATTCCCATAATCAAACCTAACGGCAGGGGTATATGTTCAATGTAAATCAAAATGGTAACAGCAGGTGCAAGACATGTTGCTAAAAGAGAAGGCAATACACAGTTTTTATAGGGTGTATGGGTATATCTGCTGTACAAATACCCCCCCACAATAATGGGTATCATATTCAAAGGGTTTTTGCCAAAAAAAGCCATGCCAATAACAACGCCTAAAGTACCAATAGTCAATCCCCCCGGCTCGTGTTTTGACAAAACCAGCGGAATCAAAGAGATTAACCCGGCCAAACCTATATTTACCATGGCCGCGCCAAACCCGCCTATTACAATATAGTCCGTCATCAAAATATCAGGCATTGTAAAAATTCTAAAAAGCCCATGCGCGATTTCCAGAGGGCTATCATGAAAAAATCCTTGGATTATGAAAATCAAGTACAGTACACCGTGTACCCTATAAGGTCTTTTCAAAAACTGATTTTGAATCCAACTATTGTTACGCACCATCTCGAACATGAAACTTGCCCCCTATGAGTTTAAGTTACAGATTGCGAATAATAGACCTCTTCTGAAATCTAATAGATAATAATATTTGCAGATTATAAAAATCCAGCCGTAATCAAAATTACACCAAAAAACACACCTATCATAATGCACATTTCTCTAAAACCCAAGTCTATATTACGAACCCTTGCAATCAAAGCATTATTTTTTATGCAGTGAGTGAAAATAAAATATCCTGCTACTAAGCTAGCGGCAAATATACCCGCTTTCAAAAGATATCCTGCCATATCAATAACAACTTCCACTCCAAATAGAACTGATATAAACTGTTCACCCATTATTCCCAAGGCAAGACACATTCCTCCCAAAACTACCATGGAAACCAACTGCCATTTGTCTTGCTTTTCTATTAGTTCTTTTTCTGTTGATTCTTCTGTTTTGATACTTCCAAATAACATGGCCGAATATTTTATAAATACCATAATTGTTCCCAGATTAACAAGGGTTAGCAATATATTTAGCAGAGGGTCAATATCATACATAATAAAATATTTAGAACGACTTCCATTAAACAGCGGCATACCAATCATACCCAAAATAGCAAAACCCATAGACACTCCAACAACAGGCATTCGCTTGAATACTCCACGAACTTTGTTAATATCACGGGTATCATAGGTATGGATTATCATCCCAGCACCTAGGAATAGCGCGGCCTTAAACACAGCATGATTAATAACGTGGAACAAACTACCTACATGGTTGTAGTAACCACCAATGTTAAACCCTGCAATAATCAGCCCAATTTGTGCAATGGTACTGTAAGCCAATACCAGTTTAATATCTGTCTGAGAAAGAGCCATTATTACTCCGGCAACGGCAGTAATAAGCCCCATTACAAGAAAAAATTGCGTTAATGCTACCCCTTCAAAGACATATTGAAACCGTATAAATAAGTATATACCACTTTTTATATGAAGCCCCGACAGAACTGCCGAAACTGCCGCAGAAGCACCTGGGGTACCATGTGCCTTTGGAAGCCAGCTAAAAAGCGGCATAAGGGCGCATTTCAAAGCTACAAAAGTCATGATAAGTGCATATGGCAAAAATAGCTGTTCATTCTCAATTGTGCGAAAAGCCTCAGCCACGGCCATCATATCCAAAATACCTACTAACCTATATATAAAACCCAATCCAAACAAATAAAACTGTATAACCACAACATTTATCATCAGATAAATCATACCATCATACATAGAACGGTTTTGGCGATTATATAAAATTAAAACGGCAACAAGAACCGTGGCAACTTCGGTTAAGACGAATAAATTAAACAAATCACCCGCCAGAAAAACCCCTATCATTGTGCCTTCCCAAATAAACAATAGAAACCAAAATAAACGGCTTCTATCCTCATTAAAACTGTATATTGCCGCCATTAGGAATATAAAGGCCGTAAGTAGTATAAAAACAGCAGAAAGCATATCCGCCATAAGTATAATTCCTAGTACATCCTCATAGTTTCCTACTACAGTGATAACATCGTTTTCACGGCTCAAATAAAACAAATAAAAAGCCGCGACAAACAAGCCAGCCTGTGCCACAATGGAGATTACTCTTGATACCTTTTCCAACGGGAAAAGATATAAGAAAACAGCAATCAAAATGGGAACAAATACAAAATACGTTAGCATAATTTATTACTCCGCACTTTTTGTTTTTACTACATCCCAATCCGCCGATTGATACTTGCGGAACAATGTAATAAACATAATTATATTTACCGCCGTGGACGAAAGCCCAATAATAACGGCCGTTATCATCAAAGCCTGTGGCAATGGGTCAGCAATATAATCGAAATTTTCTAAACCACCTACGCCAATTGGGGGCAATAATCCACTCTGATAGCCAATAACCAAAAAAAACATAATTACTGATGTTTCCAATATTACTGTAAAAGCAATGGATTTTATGATGTTTTTGCTGGTTATTAGTCCATAAAAACCAATAAAAAACATAGTGATTGCAAAGAGTTCTACTGCTTCAAAATTCATGGCTAATCCCTCTCGCGTTCAATGGCAATATATCTATAAAACAGGATAATAAATCCACAGGCCACTTTTAGTCCAATCAGCCCGTTCATTACAATAAGATAGGTAGTTTGATATATATGTCGATAAGCTTCTGGTAGATATGTGTCAAACCCCATAAATACAATTAGCCCTGCTAACAACACAATCCCCGCAAAAACAATTTCTTCCATACGATTTAGCTTGTCAATAGGTAAGTCATAAATATCATATATCATATACCTACACACAAAGAAAGAAGCAATGGCCAAGCCCCCTTGGAACCCTCCACCAGGCGTAATATGACCATTTAATATTAAATAAATACCAAATAAAAGCATAACGGGGCAGATAATTTGTATCACAAATACGGCCATACCAGAGCTTTCGACCTCGCTATGTCTACCCGAACGCACAGTTTCTTCCCCAATAGCCGACAAATGAATAACGGCCACAACGCTAATAATCAATACTAGTGCTTCAAATAGCGTGTCATATACCCTATAGGCCAAATATATAGCGGTAACAGCATTTTCACCGCCCACATCCTGCATAAATGAAGAAAGATAGCGCACTTTAAGGTAATCATTACCACTTCCATAGGGCATAAAATAAACAAACAAACCAAATAATCCAATTACAAAAAGTAACGGAGCAAACCATTTTGCCTTTTTCACTAAATACGATAATTCAGATGTATCACTTTGAGTATCAGTATACCCAAAATATTTTTCAAAACATATGATAAAAAAAACTGTTGAGAAAATGCTAGTAGCAGCTTCAGCCATAGCCACATCTGGCGAACCTAGCAACAGATAACATACCGCAGAAATCAATGAAAAAATGCCAAGATAAATAATTATCCGGGCAATCCGCCGCTCCCGCAAAATCAATAACGCGCTAACAATCCATAAAGCAAGCAGTGCATAAATCACTAGTCAACACCTTCTTTGAAGTCTGCTTCTTTAAGTTTAGTTTCTCCAAATTCATTAAGTTCAGTTTCGTTGAGTTCTACTTCGGATTCCATTTCATTGAATTCTGTCTTTTTAAGTTCTATATTTTTAAGCTCGTCTGTTTTATAACCACTCAAATAGGCAGAACGCGCCAGAATATGCGCAACCAATGGATTAAACATTAGCAATAGAACAGCTAACAACAATACTTTCCCTGTAAATGAACTTATACCATATCTAATAGCCAGCCCAATAATAATCGTAAGCATTCCTACTGTATCTACCTTGGAAGTTGCTAAAATCCGCTCATAAAAACCGCCAAATTTATACAAACCAATAAGACCGAATACCATATATATAATCCCGATTACAATAACGATGTTCCCTATAATTTCTGTTAGATTCTCCATTTTATTCGCGCCCCTTCCGGCTTCTCTCCGACAAAAAGAGGGCAATAAAAATTGTACCTATAAAACCAAAAAGCGCGTAAATAATGGCAAAATCCAGCAAATAAGCCGTATCATTAAGATATGCAAAAAAGATGATGATTACAATAATTTTTGTAGATATGATATTCATACCTAGTAACCTATCCCATATAGACGGTCCCTTTATGACTCGCCATATGTACAAGAATAAAAACCCTAGCATAATCCATAATGGATACATCTTACGCACTCATTTCTTTGATATTTTTTGCTATTTGCTTTTTTTTGTTGTTTTTAAGAGTTTTTCTTCCAGCGCGCCTTTCACAAATGCTTCTGCATTTTCAATTTTATTATTTCGCCCTCGCAACCAAAGCACAATGATTTTATCATCGGTCAAATCTAACATAATAGAACCTGGAGTAAGAGTAATGGAATCAGACAATATGACTCTTAGAGCTTCATCTTCAATCTTGGTATTGACTTCAATAATTTCAGCTTTTGCACCAAATAAAATCATTTTGATTACATAAAAACCGGACAGGTATACCTGCCCAATCAAATAAAAGATGTACAAAAGAAGTTTGAAGAAACTTATATTAGTTATTGTTCTTGTTGGAAGAAATTTGTTACTGTACCATATGCAGCCGACGCTAATAGTCACACCCACAACTATAGTAAAAATAGTAAATTCTTCCCTAAGCACAACCCATACAAGGGTCAACAATACAATTTTATATAAAGCATTCCTGCTAATTGCACTCACCTACAATACAGTCAGAATACGAAAATTTAACAAACAACAAGACTATACTCACGAACGCAAAGATTTTTTGCACTAGCCAGTATAGTTCCAAACAAGCGCAGTAAGAATATAAATATATTCCAGGCAAAAATTACCCCAAGGTAAACCACTATATAATGGGAACCCTTCAGTGGAACCATTCCTTAACTAACATACACGATACTCAAGCGCATTGTCAAGCATGTGAACAAATTTTGAGTGTCTCACCCGCATTAACAGGCTCTATACAAAATGTTTTTTTTGATATAGAATGCAAGAGCGAATTCCCGCTGGAAAAGTTACGTATTGAAGACTTACAGCAAACTTTTGGGGAAGCTAGATATAGTAGTATATGCTCGCACAAACTGAATACATAAGGAGCGTTTCATTAATGAAGCTATACCCTTTAACCAAGCCACAAAACTCTATTTGGAGTATGGAACAATATTTTGGAGGAAGTATTGCAAATATTTCTGGCTCAGTGATATTCAAAGAACCCGTTGATGTCATAATGCTTAAGGATGCGATTGCACAAACTGTTAAACAACATGATTCCATAAGAATTAGAATAAAAATCCAAGACGGTTCTCCTATGCAATATATTAAACCCTATATGAGCTATGAACCTCATTTTGTTAATTTTGATACAAAAGATGAGTTTGATTCATGGATATATATATTTGCGAGAACACCTTTCTACATAGATGGCGATTTATATAAATTTGTAATTTTTACGATTGGGCAAATGGTCGGTTATGTCCTTCAATTGCATCATATTACTGCTGATGCTTGGACATTTAGTTTGCTAGTTGATACTGTTACAAAAAACCTTAAAGGCGAAATAGACAGTAGTGTAAATAGCTACATGGATTATCTTGTTGACGAACAGAAATATGAAGTTTCTGCTCGCCGTGAGAAAGACAAGGCTTATTTTTTCTCATGCTTTGAACGTTGCAATGAACCTGTGTATCTTAATAATAGGCAGGCTAGAAATGCTGATTCAGACCATACAAGTCTTGCTATCAATAGTGTGGATACTAAACGGATTTTGGAATTTTGTGCTAAACACAACCTTTCACCTTATGCACTATTTATGAGTACCCTGGCATTATATATATACCGCATTAAAGGCGGACAGAATTTATATATCGGAACGGCTATCCTCAATCGCTTTGGCAAAAAAGAAAAAGCCACAGCAGGGATGTTTGTGAATACAGTACCAATATTGCTCCACATAAATGAAACTCAAAGCATAATAAAAAACGCACAGGATAATGCAGAAAACATCATGGGCGTTTTTCGGCACCAAAAATATCAATATAGAGATTTGCTTATGGATATTCGCAAACAGTATGATTTTACAGGCAGACTCTATGATGTAGTATTAAATTACCAAAATGCGGTTTTACCTGAAGGCGTTACAGCACAATGGCATTTTTCTGGTAGTCAGGGGGAAAGCCTTAATATTCACATCAACGACCGACAACGTGAAGGTGCTTTTCATTTGGATTATACTTATCAAACTGAGCTATTCACACAGCATGATATTGAACAATTGCATGAACATTGGCTTAACTTAATTTTTGATATGATTGAAAACCCGAGTAAAAAACCACATGAATTAAAGCTATTGTCCAACATTGAATATCAAAAGGTAGTTTTTGATTTCAATGAAACAACAATAGAATATCCAAAAGACAAATGTATTTATCAACTTTTTGAAAATATGACCGCTGAAAATCCACATAATGTTGCTATTATTTTTGAAAACATTAAGTACAGTTATCATCAAATTAATAGTATGGCCAATTCGCTTGCTCATATCCTTAGAGAAAAGGGGGTGGGTCGGAATGACGTTGTAGCAATTATAGCAAAACGTAGCTATAAAATTGTAATAGCAATGCTTGCCATACTTAAGGCTGGCGGAGCATATATGCCTATTGACCCTGATTTTTCTGAGGAACGAATTGCATTTATGCTTGATGAAGCCAAATGTAAAGTTTTGCTAGTGTTTGAGGCTACACTTGCTGGAGCCAATGAAAATGTAGAAAGTGAAATCAGTAATTCGATGGATAGAATTGCAAGAATAGATAGAACAAATAGCATCAAAAGTAAAAATATTGAAATAATTGATATGGCGGATGAAAAAATATTTAGTGGCAGTAACTCCAACCTTGAAAATATAAATACTTCTCAGGATTTATGTTATGTTATTTTCACAAGTGGTTCAACAGGAACACCTAAGGGAGTTATGGTTGCACATTTTAATTTTGTTAATTTCTGTGATAATAACGCCAACAACCAAGTGCAATCCATCATCGTAAGCGATTGTAAATCGTTTTTTTGTCTTGGAGAATTTATTTTTGATATGGCCTCAGCAGAGGTTTTTCTTGCTTTGCTAAACAACCGCACAATTGTTTTGCCCAATGAAAATCAGCTTGGTGACCCTGAGAAACTTGCTACTTTAATGGAAGAACACTATGTAGAATTTATTTTGACCACTCCTACACGAGTATTGGCTTATTTGAATAATGATTCGTATGCTAGAGCAATGCGACATATTAAGGTATTGTCTTTAGGCGGCGAATCACTTACACAGGATACGATTAGTACATTCAAAATGCACACAAATGCCAAAATTTTGAATGGTTACGGCCCTGCTGAAACAACACAGGGATGCAGTTGGTCGTGGATTGATAGCGATACATCTATTGGAAGGCCAATAGCCAATACACAAATATATATACTGGACAAATGGCAAAACCCTCTTCCAGTTGGCGCGACAGGTGAGTTATATGTATCTGGTGATGGTGTTGGAATTGGTTATCTTAATCGTTCCAATTTAACGGCTGAAAAGTTCGTTATTAACCCCTTTACTGAAGACAAAAGAATGTACAAAACTGGCGACCTTGCTCACTGGAATGCGGATGGTTATCTCGAATTTGTAGGCCGTATAGATCATCAAGTAAAAATACGTGGTATGCGGATTGAACTTGGCGAAATTGAAACAGCACTATCCCGCTTTGAGGGCATAAACAACGCGTCTGTTGCCGTAAAAGAAGATGGCAAAGGACAACAGTTTATATGCGCTTATTATATTGGCAATGACATTGATATTAAGTCATTAAAGCAATTTCTCGCTAAAACTTTGCCACAATACATGGTTCCACACTTCTTTATATCAATGGAAATGTTCCCCGTTACATTAAGCGGAAAAACCGACCTTAATGCTTTTCCAACGCCGGATTTTGCAAACATTCAAACAGGCGTGGAATATGTTGCACCAGCAACAGACGGCGAAAAAACAATTGCCTTATTAATGGAAAAAGTATTGAATATCCAAAAAATTGGAGCCAATGACAACTTTTTTGATTTGGGCGGTGACAGCTTAAAAGCAATTGAGCTTGTTTCCAAAGCGCACTATGAAGATATGCACTTTAATTTGCAGGATGTTTTTGAAAATTCAACACCGAATTTACTAGCAAAATATATTGCAAATGGTGTTCGTCCTGCGATTAACTATAATGCTGAAGAATTTGCAGAAATACATAAATTCATCGGCAACAAAGATAACAAAGCAATAAATAAAGTCAATGGAAATAATAAGCAATCTTTAGGAAATGTTTTGATAACAGGTGCAACAGGTTGGCTTGGTGTGCATATTTTGGATGCGTTTTTATCCAATGAAACGGGAAAGGCTTATTGTCTTGTACGTGGCACGAATTTGACTGATGGTTCTAACAAGCTTAAAGCAACACTTACACACTATTTTGGGAATCAATATATCAACAATGATACTTATAATGATACCTTTGATGGAAGAATTATACCCATTTGCGGTGATATTGTGAATATGCCGCTTATTAATGATGAAATTAGCACTGTTTTCCATAGTGCTGCTATCGTCAAACACTATGGAACTTATCAGCAATCGTATGATGTAAATGTACTTGGTACGGAAAATATAATTGCTTTTGCTAAGGAAAAAAAAGCAAAATTGATTCATATTTCAACGGCTTCTGTGTCTGGTAATTCGCAAACTCTTGATTTTCCGCAGACCATATTTGATGAAACATCCTTATTTATAGGTCAAAACCTTGAGAATGTTTATATTCGGAGTAAATTCGAGGCAGAAATCTCTATATTAAAGGCGAAGTTAGAAGGGCTGGAGGCGGCAATTGTACGCGTTGGTAATCTAACCAATAGATACTCTGACTTGGTATTTCAGAAAAACTATCAAGAAAACGCCACATTAACAAGGCTTAAAGCATTTGTTGCTTTAGAAATGTTCCCGCAAGAAATGGCATTGTTCCCCATCGAGTTTTCACCTGTGGACGATACAGCAAAATCTATCATTAAGCTGACACAATATTTTGATAATACCCATTCGATATTTCACGCATATCATCATAATCCGTGCAAATTCGAGGATTTTGTTAAAGCCATTCAATCAACAGGAATAAAAATGAAAGCTGTTGAAACAAAGAAGTTTGTGCAGGCCATTTATGAAGCAGGGACTGTTCCTGAAACAGCTCATATACACAAAGCATTTATTCATGATATAAGTGCGGATGGGAAACTGGGTTTTCATAGTAATATAAAGTTGAATAATGATTTTACTACGAACCATTTGGCGCGAATTGGATTTGCTTGGAATCAAATTGATGACATTTATTTGGAAAAGTATGTGCAATATTTCAAAAATATTAATTATTGGGAGGAAAAGAAATGAAAAATCAGAACTATCCGCTCTATGAATTCGAGCGGTTTAGCAATTTGAATGAGCTGGTTAATTTTGCAGCCGACAAGTACAGTGATAAACCAGCTTTTGTTTTTGAACGTGGCGAAGAAACAATAAGTATTAGCTATTGTCAATTTAAGGACGAAGTTGAGTCTCTTGCTACAGCATTATCTAATATAGGGCTTAACAATGGGAAAGTAGCACTAGTTGGCGAGAATTCTTATGAGTGGATATTGGCTTACTTTGCTGTTGTTAATAGCGGAAACGTGATTGTACCATTGGACAAAGAACTACCAGCGGAAGATATAAAATATCTCATCGAACATTCTGGTGCCGAAATGTTTATATTCTCGGATGCCTTTTCGGATGTAGCAAATTATCTACAGGAAAACGGTACCAATATACCATATCATATCAATATGAACAAGTTACCTGAATTGATTAAACAAGGGGAATCTGCAAAAAAAGAAAACAACATAACCAAAACCGTTATTAATGAAATCAACAACGAGGCCTTGGCGGCGATTATGTATACATCAGGTACAACGGGCACATCCAAGGGTGTAATGTTATCACATAAGAACATTGCAAGCGACACAGTAGCGGTTTGTCAAAGTGTTTTCTTTCCAGATAAAAGCCTTTTGGTGTTACCATTGCATCATATTGCAGGGTTTGTGGGCGTTTTATGTATGTTTGCTTATGGTAGCAGAATCGCTATTAATCTTAGCTTAAAAACCCTTGCTAAAGATTTTAATAGATATAAGCCTGGTATTATGGTGCTTGTGCCATTGTTTGTAGAGACATTCTATAAGCAGATTATGGCCTTGGCCGCCAAAAATAACGATGGAGATGGACTCATCAAAACAGCAAATCAAGTATTCGGTGGTAATCTCGAATATATTATTTGTGGGGCGGCTCCACTTGACGAAAAATACGTTAAGGGCTATTTGGATTTGGGAATAACAATATTAAATGTTTATGGGCTTACTGAATGTTCAGGAGCTATTTCCATAAACAGAAACCACTACTTTAATGCCGCCAGCGTAGGGCGGATAATTCCTTTTTGTGATGTGAAAATATCTAATCCAGATGAGGATGGAAATGGAGAGATTTACGCAAAAGGCGACATTGTTATGTTGGGATATTACAAAAACGAACAAGCATCAAAGGAAACATTCGATGGGGAATGGTTCAAAACTGGCGATATTGGACATATGGACAATGATGGTTTCTTATATGTATCAGGTAGAAAGAAAAACCTGATAATTCTGAGCAACGGGAAAAATGTCTATCCCGAAGAAATCGAATCTGCTTTACTTAAACATATATCATATGCAAGGGAAGTTGTGATATATGCGAAAAATGATGAAATCGTTGCAGAGGTATTTTTGGATACCGAAAATAGTCCAGATTGTGCCTTACAACTCAATGATGACATCATAGAATTTAACAGAACATTACCTATATATAAAAATATTGCGCGGACAGTGGTGCGAGATACAGAATTTCCAAAAACCACTACAAAGAAAATTAAGCGGCAATACAAAGACGGAGGAACGGCAAATGCTTGAGAAGTTACAGGAAATCGTTCGACGGTATACAGACAACGATGAGTTTATACTCACAAGTGATATGGTACTGTTATCTGACTTGGGGCTAAATTCCTATGAACTGGTGGAGCTTGTTTGTGACGTGGAGGATAATTTCAATATCGAAATCCCTGACCGTGCGATAAGTAGCTTCAAAACAGTTCAAAACGTGTTGGACTATATCGTGGCAAATGAATGATATCTATCTCTATTTGCTAGATAATTTGGACAGTTTCAACGATGATTTTATAGACGATTTCATAGATGAATACTTTCCTAAGCTTCCAAGGTTTCGGCAAGAACAATGTATAAGGTTTCGACAAAAACATGACAAACGAAATTGCATTCTTGCATATATGTTGCTTGAGTTAGGACTTAAAGAACAATATGGCAAAACAACTCCTATTTCGTTCATTTACAACAAGCATGGTAAACCATATTTGTATGAATATCCAAATATCTTCTTCAATATAAGTCATTGTAAAGACGGCGTTGTTTGTGCATTGGCTTATATTGAAGTGGGAGTGGATATACAGAATATTGGGGTATTTGATTGGAATATTGCGCGACGAGTATGCAGTAAAGCAGAATTGCTGATGTTAGCAAACGCAAATAACCCAACAAGTCTATTTTGTAAACTGTGGACAAAAAGAGAAGCATATGCCAAATCAATGGGAGTAGGTTTGGCAAGTGTTTTTCAACTGGACTTAGAAAACGTGGAATTTTTAGAGTGGAATAATGGTGATTATTATATTTCTTTATTTGCTAGAGAAGAATGGAAACTTTGTAGTCAGAAATTAATTGTTATTCCTAAGAATCTGTCTAACCAGGCTCTAAAATGGTGAGTAGATTTACTACAACTTTTGAAGGGGGAAAAATCAAGCTATGGTAGCATTTTTGATGAAAACATCGATTAGAATCAAAATGATGATTGCATTCAGCTTATTAATGTTTATCACTTTAATCATCGCGACTTTTAGTATTTATAGTATTATTAATTTACGCTCCAATTTCGATAATATCATGGCAAACAATCAAGTACAAATGCGCGAACATATTTTGCAAGGTTCTGCTACACACTCTGATATAGAGGCATTACGCGATTATCTTATTGGAGTTACACAACACACTACAATCACGAATGACGATATAGGGTTAACATCAACATTGATAATTATGATAGTTTTGGTTGTTGTTGGTATGCTTTTTAGTATTTTTATTGCTTTAGCGATTTCTGGTGGGCTTACTAAAGCTGTTAATGAGGCCGTTGATATTATAAGCGATGTGGCAAAGGGCAAACTTAACAGAAATACTGATAGGGCACATCTTGCTAGTGATGAAATAGGCACCCTTATCCATTCTGCATATGACCTTATAGACACTATCAAGGGCATGGTAAAAGACTTTGAAAAAATGGAACATGAATTTAATGTGATAGGAGATTACGAATACAGGGTTGATGCTAATAAATACCATAATTCATTTAGAGAAATGATTGAAGGGGTCTTCCGCGTTATTGATGGACAAATGAATGACGTAATAGGAGCACTTGGCATTGTAAGTCAAATAAACGACGGGGATTTTGACGTAAAAATTAAAGATATGCCAGGCAAAAAGATGGTAATGCCTCAAATATTGCGTGGAGTTACTGAGAACCTAAAGGAACTTTACGAATCAACGGTTTATTTAGCCCAAAGTGCTGCTAACGGTAAGTATGATGTGGAGATAGACCCGTTAAAATTCAAAGGAAACTGGGCAGAACTTGCACGAACCTTAAACAACTTAATGTTGTCTGTTGCCGAACCGTTGAACAAGGTCGAACATAATTTGGTACTTATGTCAAAAGGGGATTTTTCTCTTCTGGAAGGAAATTTCAAAGGTCAATTTGATACACTTAAAAATGCCTGTAATGTTACTAACGAGACCACTATGTCATATGTTAACGAAATAGCTACTGTGTTAGGGCGTGTTGCACAAGGTGATTTGACTGCTTCCATCCAACGAGATTATATTGGTACTTATTCGCCTATTAAGCAAGCTCTTAGCGATATAATGAGTTCTTTAGGCCAGGCTATTTTTGGAATCCGTTCTGCGTCTAACCAAGTATTGTTGGGTACAAAACAAATTTCCAATAGTGCAACTGACCTAGCCAGCGGTGCGCAGGAACAGGCAAGTTCTGTGGAAGAACTTAATGCTACTATTGACGTTATTAGTCAACAGACTCGACTTAATGCTAATAATGCTTCTGAAGCAAATGAACTTTCAACGCAGTCTACTGCCAATGCTAAAAAAGGTAATGAAGCTATGCATCAGATGCTTGCGGCTATGTCACAAATTAGGGAATCATCAAACAATATATCAAATATTAACAGAGTGATACAAGATATTGCATTTCAAACAAATCTACTTTCGCTCAATGCGGCAGTGGAAGCGGCACGAGCAGGCGAACATGGTAAGGGCTTTAGCGTAGTTGCAGAGGAAGTTCGTAACCTCGCGTCACGTAGTCAGAAGTCTGTTGTTGAAACTACCGCGCTTATTGAAAATTCCATTGCTAGGGTAGAAAGCGGGTCTGTTATTGCAGAGTCCACATCAGAACTGCTGGAAATAATCGTTAAGAATGTCAATGAAGTAATGACGATTATAAACAACATTTCTATTTCTTCAAAAGAACAGTCTGAAGCAATTACATTAGTTAATGACGGACTTACGCAAATATCAAAAGTGGTACAACATAATTCAGCGGTTTCTGAAGAAACCGCCGCCGCCGCAGACGAACTTAACTCACAAGCCGAACTGCTTCAACAGTTGGTTGCATATTTCAAGTTAAGATAGTTAAATTTAACAAAAGAACAAAAAACAAAAAATCCAAACACGGTATAATGTTAACATCGCCGTTGTTTGGATTTTTTGTTTTAGGGCGTGTTCCCACTAAAAGAACAGACTCTTAGGGCTACACACAAACTACAAGAATCTTCATACAATGGAAATTGTAGTTATACTACTTTCGGTCACAAATTGAATCCAATGTGGTCTTTTTGCGCAATTTTCAATTTGTTCCCTCAAGTAGTATATAATATAGAACAAGTGGGAGTGTGTAGCATGGATACACAGCTTTTATTTATGATAGCACTGATACTATTATCAACCAAGATTTTTTCGCTTTTGAGTCGACGAGTTCATTTACCTCAAGTAATAGGAGCGTTACTAGCTGGGGTTTTACTGGGCCCTGGCGTTTTTGGTTTAATTGAGCCGAATGAAGTAATTTCTACGATTGCTGGATTTGGTGTAATACTTTTGTTGTTTTCCGCTGGGATGGAAACAGATTTTGGTAAACTTCGTCATTCTCTTAAGGCTTCTTTGATTATATCTGTACTTGGTATCGTTGCCGCGTTGGGCGGGGGCTTTGCAGTTGCATTACTATTTGGGATGTCCCCGTATGAAAGTTTTTTTATCGGAGTCGTAATAGCATCTATGTCAACTAGTATAACTGTAGAGGCATTACAGGAGATGGGGAAATTAAAAACCAAGTCTGGTACAGCTATCTTAGGTGCTTCGTTGTTTGACGATATTATAGTCATTATAATGCTTGCCATGATTATGAATATGGGTTCTGACGGCATATCCATAACTTCCGTAGCAATGTTATTATTAAGAATTGCCGCCTTTTTCTTACTTGCTGTAGCAACTGGAGTCTGCGTAAATAAGTTTTTTAACTTTATGTATGGAAAATGGGGTTCAAAAGGCCGATTTTCTATTTTCGCGGTTGCTTATTGTTTTCTTATGGCGTTTTTAGCTGAACAATTTGGATTGGCAGATATTACAGGAGCCTATATTGCTGGTATTGCTTTTTGTAACACTCGATGTATTGAATCCCTTGAAGCAAAAACACATACACTTTCTTATATGTTTTTTACGCCCCTATTTTTGGCGAATATAGGGCTTCAAACGTCATTTGATGGACTGACTAGCACCACTATATTATTTACAATAATGCTTACTGTTGTAGCTATAATTTCAAAATTGGTTGGTTGTGGCATTGGTGCTAAAATTTGCAAATTTACTGGCCGCGAAAGCCTACAAGTGGGTGCTGGTATGATTGCACGTGGCGAGGTTTCTTTTATTGTTGTTAGCAAAGGTATACTTGCTGGATATATTAGTTCGTTATTATTTCCAAGTGTGATTGTTGTTGTACTGGTGACAGTGCTAATCGCGCCTTTATTGCTAAAAGTGGTATATACGGACAAAACAAAGCTGGAGTAAATAGGCAGAAAATGTTTGGTTCACGAGTATAAAAGGGATACTCTCAAAAGCTGAGGCATCCCTTTTTGTATTGTCTTTTAACGAATGGTTGCACCAACAACGCTGTAAGTTGTCATGCCTACACCCGTGGGGTTGGAAAATTTGATTGTCAATTGCTCAACGCCCTCCACAGATATCGTCACAGGCATAGTTTCAAATTGAGTCACAAAAAATGACCTGATTAACTCTCCGTCTCCATAAAAATGGAACATTCCATTTTGGCTATGAGGCTGTCCCCATTGCGCAAGATGCCCAGAAAGTATAGTAAATTGCCCATTAAGATTGTGCAGTGAATATGCGACATAACCAGTGTCCTCAAAATCCGTGGGGACTCTGAAAATTAACACATTTCTAAAGGATGTTCCACCCACGGAAACTCGCCCTTCCTGCACCCATACCGTTCCGCTTGCGTTGATTATCGGTGTCACATTAACAAACGCCATAGCATCTGTCGATATTGTATCCAGCCAAGTTACGAAGAACACAATACCAAGCATAATCAAGCCAGTCATAACCACTAATGCCTTGAACCAATATGGTAATGGTAGCTTGTGAGGCTTTGCTGACGTATCGTTATCAGACGGAGTTGCCGCTAAAACATTATGTTGTGAATTTTTCTTAGAATCGCTGTCGGTAACATCCATGTTTTCCATACCAGCGGCAAATCGAATGGCACTTTGGTTATCATCTATCCATATTGCCCTTTGCTGTTTAACAAGTTGTTTTGCCCTACGTATAAAAGTTTCTCCAATTTTAACATCATTGGAGTCAAATAGTAGAACCTTGTTTTCCATATTTTTCTCCTTTAGATTTTTAGTAGGAACACGTCCTAATTATGATATAGATACGCCCGGCGGTTTTTCACACGAGCAACCGGCTCAATGTCTTTGGGTGCCTTCCCCATGCGCATCTATATTATATACGGATGGATTATAGAAATGTATCTTTATTTCTTGGCAATGATAATTTACTTTTGACTAATAACGATGTCCCGATTAAAATATACTACTTGAGGGAACAAATTGAAAATACAATGTGAGGATTTTTGTGCAAGTGCAAGGAAGCACTGACGACGCTTGCTGTAGGCAAGCTAGGAGGTGCTGACGTAGCAATTGTGCAAAAAGACCACATTGTATTCAATTTGTGACCGAAAGTAGTATAAAGGCAAGGAGCGATTTTTATGACAAACGTTACAAAAACAACAGAAATGGCAAAAATCCTACTTTGCGAGGATGAGGAAAACATTGTATCTTTTCTACTAACAGAACTCCAATATGAGGGCTTTTCTGTTGATGTGGCATACGATGGCGATACTGCCTTACAATTGCTTGGAGAAAGCCAATCCTATGACCTAATCCTGTTAGATATTATGCTACCCGTGAAAAACGGTTTGGAATGCTTACGTGAAATTCGTAAAACCAGTGCAGTTCCTGTAATTATTCTTACTGCCAGAAAGGAAGTATATGACAAAGTCGCCTTTCTAAACGCTGGAGCAGACGATTATATTACAAAGCCATTTGATACACTGGAATTAATAGCTCGAATCAAAAGAAATATTGAACGTGCAAAAACATCATCACTCCATAACCCGATAGAAACTACCGCTAGTCTTACAATTTACAAAGACAGTTATCGCGCTTTAATAGGCAATAATCTGCTAAATCTCACCAAAACTGAATTTGAAATGCTTCTCTATCTATATGAAAACGCAGACAAGGTTAAAACAAGAAACGAAATTATACAAGCGGTTTTTGGAGATTTTTATGGAGAATCCAATATAGTAGACGCTAATATAAAAAACATACGAGCAAAAATAAGTGCTTACACGGACGAACCTATTATTAATACAGTTCGCGGAAAAGGGTATGTGGTGAGGTTATGATGAAAATGCGGAAATCGCTAAAAATGAAGCGTGCAACACAGTTGACGCTTTTCTCAACAGGACTATTAACAATGGCTATGCTTTTCCTATATGTTATGATTATTGCAGATATAAACGCAGATATGCAATATAGAGGCATTGCAGATTACAATATGCACAACTTTTTTAACCCAAACGTACTAATAATGTTTGTGGCCGCCGCAGTACTGGCTTATGTAGCAAGTGCCATTATTATTGATAAAACCCTAAATCCTATTAGAATTATGATTTTCAAAATCAATGAAATCGGCAATATGGATTTTTCAAAACGTCTGGCAATTGATGAGGAAGACGACGAGTTACGGGAATTCGCTTATGCTATCAATGATATGGCACGAAAACTTAATCTATATATTGAACGTCAAAAGCGTTTTATTTCTGATGCTTCACACGAACTGGCTACACCTATCACTGTAATAAATGGATATGCTGATTTATTATTGCGCCGCGGAAAGGAAAATCCGAGTCTAACAGAAACTGGACTCGAAACAATAAAAGCAGAAGCTTTACGAATGGATGGACTAATCAACAGCCTACTCTTATTAGCGCGTAGTGATAGCGGAAAACAAGACTATGTTTTTGAAAAAGTCAATCTAACACTATTACTGGAAGAAAGCATAGCAGAGGCGGCCATAATCGCACCGAACTTCACTTTTCAAAAGAATATTAAACAAAACTTAACTGCACGCTGTGACGAGTATGCCATACGACGTGTGCTAAGAATCCTTTTATCAAATGCTATTAGATATGCAGAAAATGAAAAGCAAATACAAATTGAAGCGTCAGCCTCACATGAAATGATACAAATTTCTGTAAAGGACAATGGGATCGGCATCCCTGCGGAACACCTTTCCAGGATTTTTGAACGATTTTACCGTGTTGATTCTTCTCGTTCCAAAAAAACAGGAAGTAGCGGGCTTGGCCTTGCAATTGCCAAAGAGATTATTAATGCTCATGGAGGAAATATTCAAGCCTATAGTCCCATCACTAAAGTAAGAGAAGGAACTGAATTTCGTATTACTCTTTCCGTATAAATAGAAGTACCATAAGGAACTGTCAAGAAATAACGTGGACAGATTCCGCAGGATTTTTGTGCGAGGGCAAGGAAGCGGAAACCGCGCGTGCCCAAAGGCACGTAAGGCTTTCCGCTGACGCAGACATCGTGCAAAAA
>Ga0123355_10000557_pt1 | contig 49963 bp, 43 predicted proteins | sample TergutEmb28metaG_3_FD_89872 | JGI IMG/M metagenome (GOLD analysis project Ga0123355, IMG submission 89872) | Embiratermes neotenicus P1 segment gut microbial communities from Petit-Saut dam, French Guiana - Emb289 P1 | ecosystem: Host-associated > Arthropoda: Insects > Digestive system > Gut ...
TCTCAAATACCCTTTCACTATCGAAAGAGATGATGACGAGAGTTTTCTCATCTGCTATCCTGATTTACCGGGTTGTATGAGTTGTGGACAAACCATTGAAGAAGCAATTCAAATGGGTGAAGATGCCCGAAAATGTTGGATCGACTCCGCATTGCAAGATGGGGATTATATCCCTGAACCCAAAATGATTGAAGACTATCCCGATAATTTCAAATTGAGATTGCCGCGGTCACTTTATCGGCAACTTTCTGTTAATGCACGCACAGAAGGCGTATCCATGAATCAGTATTGCTTATATCTATTATCCGGCGGAGCACTATCTGCAGGCAAGTAATTTGTATAGCTATCGCTCACTTCAATGGAGATAAACGACTATGAAAGATCTGAATTATTACATGACACAATGATGCAGAAAGAATCATATTATGACGTGTTGTATGACCGCTCTATCGGTTGGCACGAGATATGCCCGTTATGTAATATGAAATCTGCTGGCATCCATTTTGGACACCAGCAGATTTCAGCAGTTTATAGTGGTTTATGCTTCACTCTTTTCGAGTTTAATCTTTCTGACCCCACCGCGGGCATCGTACAGATATCCATCGCCTAGAGGCAAAGGTTTCCTAAAATCACGAGCAACCTCAGCGCCCCACTTATTTGCACCGAAAAGTTTGACTTCCAATATATCATCAAACAAGAAATACTGCGAGAGTTCACGGGCGTGTTTCATCATCTCCGGCACCGAATATTCGGGGTTGTTGTCTATATTTGAGAGTATAAAACAAATCTTTAGTCGTCTGGCATCGGCAAGCAATTTCTTAAACTGGTCGCTTACCGCTTTAGCAATCGAATTGGCCGTATAAATCTGTGGGTTTTGTACTACACAAAGCAGAAGCGGCTCGTCTTCAAGACCCTCACCCGAGCGCAGCATATTCATACGAAGCTCTGCAATGTCAGAGAATTCCTGCACAATATTTTCAAAATCAGCATAATCTATCGTAAACTTTTCCACTATGCCAAAGTTTTCAAACTCCGCAAGTTGCCGTTCATAACCATCAACAAGATATACTTTGCATTGCAAATCGAAAACGTGACGCTGCAAGTACTTCATCAGCAAGCGCACAAGGTTGCTCTTGCCGAATCCCTCCCTGCCATAAATGCCTATAGAACCAACATCGGCTAGATTTATCGTAACAGGCTCAATACCGCTGTAGGTCAGCCCAACAGGTACAATAAAGCCACCAAATGAATAATTGCTTTGCACCCAATATTCTGAGGTCAGCACTGCCGGTATCGATGCGATAGCACGGGCTCTTTGAGCGCCATATATCTCTGAAATCTCTGAGATAAGCGCCCTTATCTGCTCGTTACGAATACTCTCAGTTTCACCGTCGTATGTCAGAAATGCCTGAAATTCATAAATAACCTTATCAATGGAGATAAGGCCGCGCCCTTCGATATCTTTTGGCAATATGCGACATTTATCAAAAATCGAACCATATTCAGCACTTTCAGTGCAGTTGAGCGCAATTCTCGTTGAGAAATTGCCAAAATACTTGTAGCTCAGCCCGGAAGCTTGTTTTGCAGTGGCTATGACTGTAATGCCCAACGAAAGACCTTCTCGGCATATATTAAGCATATCATCAGCATAAATCTCATACGTATCCTTAAACATCGTAAGGTTATCGACCATGATTACAATTCTCGGTATCGAAGGGCTTTGTGCGCCTTCCATCTCAACAAATGCTTCGTACGAGCTTAGCCCTAACTCAGAGAAGCGTTCTTTTCTGGCATTTATTTCCTCATTGATTAGCTTAAAGAAATTCTTCAGCCTCTCATCGTCCTCATCGGTAACAACACCGCCGACATGATTTAATCCATTATAAATTTTCAGTACCTTCGAAGCAAAATCTACTATGTAGACTGCTGTCTGCTTGGGCGACGATGTTTCTGCAATCGCTCGCAAAATCGTTTGCAGAAGCATTGTTTTGCCTGTTTGAGCCGAGCCAATTATCATCACATTGCCCTCGGAAAGATTGATGCCATACTCAGGCTGCCGCTGATTACCCGGATCATCATATACCCCAACATTTATGAGCGTCGTGAGTGGAACAATCCTATCACGGCTGTATGCGACAACCTCTGGAAGAGGCGGCAAACATATGTTGGGCAGTCTTTTTATATCTTGTTTCACACAGTATGAATCTATATAGTCAATTATGGATTTGAGCTGCGTAATTACCTCCCCATCGTTGGTGCGCTCTGCCTTGCGCTCATACACGACAGATCTTTTCCCGGTAAAAGAAACCTCCGAAATCACAAATTCGCGGATGTTACCACTTGTATCACTCACAGCAGAGGCTCCGCTGTAAGCCGACTGAAAGAGTGTGAAAATCTCATTATTACCCACTTGAAGATATGCCCTGCCCGGCTCGCGGATTTCAGAAGCCAGTGGAGACTTGATTACTTCGTTACTATCTTCTTTTGTAGCAACTTTAAGGCATAGCTTAAAACGCGAATTGCTCCAAATCTGCTCGTTTACTTGACCTGCAGGTTTTTGCGTGGCGAGAATCAGATGTATACCCAGGCTTCGCCCTACACGTGCCGTGCTGATAAGCTCTTTCATAAACTCCGGTTGCTCAGCTTTCAGCTCAGCAAACTCGTCAACGATCAATATCAGGTGCGGCAAAGCCATAGTTGCCACTTTACTGCGGAACTTTGCAATATAGTCATCAATATGATTGACTTCAAATTCAGCAAAAAGTCGCTTTCTCTTTTCAAGTTCGGCGCGAATGGAAAGGAGCGAACGATTGATTTCGTGATTGTCGATATCAGTGATTTTGCCGACAAGGTGCGGCAAATTTTCAAACTGGTTTGCCATGCCGCCGCCTTTAAAGTCGATTATTACAAATGCAACCTCATATGGGTGGAAATTTACAGCCGCAGAGAGAATGTAAGACTGCATAATTTCACTCTTTCCCGACCCGGTCATACCCGCGATTAACCCGTGAGGCCCATGAGCCTTTTCATGCAAATCCAACACAAGCTGCGCACCTTTAACATCAACGCCAAGCGGGGCGGCAAGCGATTTCTGAACATCTGCTTTTGACCACCTGTCGATAAGATCCAGATTCTCCGGCGATATGATGTTCAGCAATTCAAAAAGTGAAATGTTGGACGTAAGCCTTGATGAAAGCGCTATTTTTTCGCAAAACACCGGCGCAAGGCGCTCTGAAACAAACGCTATGCTATCATCGTTTATATGCTCTTTTGTGAATGGGCAAGCATAAGCCTTGTCCTCTCTGAGCCTTAAAACACCACCATCACCGCTGAGCTGAACGATTTCTTTGCAATACTGCGGGAGGCTTTCCATATACGGTTTGAAGTATATAAAGCTCAGGCCGAGCTCAGAGCAATTTTCCGCAAAGTTAAACAGCGGATGTGTTTTAAGGCCGTATTCTTCAAGAACAAATACAACATAATGCGGAAGAGGCAACTCCGACGACACCCCTGCACCTGCCCTCTGTGCATTGCGGTCAGACAAAAGCGCATAAAGATGCTCAAAAACATGGTCACGACCCTCTATGTCGCAAACGATCCCACGCATACCTCCGCTTGATTCCTTTAAGTGAGGAATCCATTTTATCCATTCATACTTTTCTCTATCTTCCTGCGGAAGCATTATGACGGTATATACATCTTCATAATGGTGGGATACCATGATATCAAGCAACAAGTTCTTGAAAAACTCATATTGAGCTTCACGCGAACCAATAACACCTACAGTGCCCGATTCTCGCAAATGGAGCATAACAGGGGCATCATTTATATTCGCATATTGAGTGCTCAGCTGCTCTGGCAATACCATCAGCTCATTTGCAGTCTTAACAGCCTCTTCCTGAACAAAATCAGGTGTCCGCATAGCTGGGACACACCCCAAACCTATGCGTACATGTAAAAAATCGGTATCTTTCGGACAACGCTCATAGAGTCTGCCGGAAAATGTTTTTACAAAATCCCGGATTTCTTTCATGGATGGATATGTGTCAATGCGCTCGGCAAGTTCCCTTTGTTGTTCTGACTCAATCTCCAGACGTTTTTTGTCAATGTATGCAGTATAGTCACCGTTCCAATCGGCAAGGTCTTTTTTATATTGTCTTCTATTTTGCATAAGACTTGCAGCCGATGCAAGCACACCCACACCCATGCTGGCAAGGCTAAAAATCATAAAGCCCATACCACCTATATTCCCAAGTCCCGGAATCATTCCGCTTCGGGTAATGACTACTACTGCCGCCATTAAAATAGCTGGCATAAGTGACATCACAATGTTTCCCTTAGGTTTTTCTGGTTTTTCTGGTGGGCCGAGAATTTTAATCGGGGAAGTATCAAAAGCATAAAGCATTCTTGGGCTTCGGTTGAGCTTGGGGTAGTCAAATGCCGGAGTTTCATCTCTTAGCGGTTGAGCATTCAGCCCTTTTAAAAACAGGTCACTGCGTGCTGTTGTGTACAAAAGTCCATTTCTGAAATAAAAGCTATAGTCGGCAATGCCGATAAAATCGAATTCTTTAACCTCTGCCTTGTCAAACACACGAATACCGTTTAGTGTCGCACTGGTTCGCGCATTTGCCGCATTGAGCACATAAGTGTCTGAATTTTTGCGCGATAAGTTTATGTATTCACCAGCGGCAAACGCACTACTCAAAAAAACTTGAGCCTTGGGCGTATCGCCTATAATGAAGTCAGTCATATTTCGAATATCAATGATTGTATCAAAATTTATCGCATTTACAGTTAAGTCATATGAAAAAGACAGAGAAAGCAATTCTGACTTGTCAGAAGCGCTACATACAAAAATAACGTCGCCGTGACGCAGCTTAGTTTCTGCACAATCAGGCAAACCTCTTGAAGCAAAAAATAGCTCCCCGGTACAGGAAACTCGCCACTCATCTTCTATAAACGCAAGTGTCAAAAGAACAGGGATGTTAAACAAGTCGTGTTTGAGCCGCACATCACACTCCTGCAATGTCCCGATTTTTATTTCCGGAGTGTCGCTTGAAACATCAACTTCTTTGAATACATTGCTGTTTTGAATGGTTAATATATACCTTTGCTTCTTAGACATATCTTCTCCATATTGTTTCGAAATTTTCATTTCGAAATTATTATAACGCTTCCGTCTCGAATGCCGTATTCACGCAGTGTCCGCTCACCGCGCAAAAGCGCTGTGGGCCGCTCTGATTTTAGGTAGTACTGCCTCACGTCTCCGTAGTACTCAGGAAGAAATTTTTGGTAGATAGCCGAACAAAGCTCGCTGGCCGAAATGTCGAGCGGTATCTCAATATCATGCTTCTTGCCCAGCCGCACAATATTCAGCGTCACAATAACATGGCTTGATTCCATACACACACCTTATTTTCATCGTATTGAGAGGGTCGTTAAACCGGGATGCCAGCTTATAAATACTTGCTTATTGCCTGTTTACTACGAGAACTGTAATATTGTCTTTGCCGCCCTTTTTCAGTGCAGCGCTTACCAGCTCATCAACCATTTTGTTCATGTCTGAATTTGCTATCATGATTTCTTCAATTTCAAAATCCTCAAGCATGTCAGTCAATCCATCGCTGCATAATAATATGAAGTCTCCATTTTCCATCTGAAACTCAGGAAAAACATATGGCTGTATCTCCATATCGCTTGGAAATACACCAAGATGCTGCGTCAGCGTGTGTCTGCACGCGTGTTCCCGAGCCTGTGCAGGTGTCAGAAAGCCCATCTCTACCATTGTTCTTATCTCTGTGTGGTCGCGCGAAATCTGTTTGAGTTTACCGTCCCGGAGCAGATATGCCCTGCTATCTCCAATGTTACATATGTCTACCGTGTTTTCAATGACACAAGCGGCCACAAAAGTCGTTCCCATTTTCCGAGTACCACGGCTGGTCATTTCAGCACAAATTCTGTCGTTGGATTCCACAACATATTTGCTAAATAATTCAGCCACAGGCAAGTCCAGATATTCATTACGAGTAAAAACATCATACAATGCGTTCACTGCCAAAACAGAGGCTACCTCACCGAAGGTACCCCCACCCATACCATCACAAACGGCGTATACACCACATGCGTTCGCTGTGTTATCACAGGAATCCACCGCACTTTCTGGGTCTCTTATTATTCCGTTGAGAAAATAATTGTCTTCATTTTTATGACGAACTTTTCCAACATGGCTTGAAACGGCAGAAACTAACATAGGCTATCGTCCCCAAATCTCCCTGGTGTAGCGTATTTCAAATAACTGGACTTTAATTGTGGTAGATTTTTTCGTCTGGCGAGGAAAAATATTGCAGGAATACCACGGGTCTTTTAAGATATTTTGACAAAGTCAGGCGGAAAAAGATGCCCTAAGAAAAGGCTAGTTATTTGGAATACGTTACACTAGTACAGTATCTCGTAAATAACGCGTAATGAACCCATCTCATTACTCAGCTCAGATATTTATAAACATAGTTCCCTCTGCAAACGCCTTCATTTGGTCATGCGTAGGTATGTTCAGCTCATCGACCAAAAGCTCTATCCGTCCGCAGTTGATTTTATCACCTATATTAAGCGGTGCAATCGCATACAGCTCTTTTCCATTGAGCTTCGTAACATTAGTTTGGCTGATATTCTCAATAAAAACGCTACCGTTAATGAATATTCTGCATTGTTCACGAGAAACGCTTTTTTCAATGATTTGAATCCGGCATTCATCAGCCCGCCCGATTACGACCGCACTCCAAAGCGAGGCCTCCCAAGCCTGCGCCTCATCGTCTGCATTTTTCAAGCGGATGTAAGGTTCGCTGTATTGTGTTGAATTTTGCATATCCGTCATAGGTTACCCTCTAAACACTTGCGCAATTTGCGAGTCGGTTTCACGAATCGTATGCGCAGCACCATTGAGTTTTTGATACATTGCATAAATGACCTGCGGAAGGGTGTCGTTAAGAACCGGGAAAAGCATTTCGTCGTATTGCTCCAAAAACGCAATTTGCGCCTGCCCTTCCCAGCGCTCTGAAATTTCTCTCACCTTGGCATCAAGTTGTTGCACAAGCTGCGAAATTTCCTGCTGCCTGTCATATAGGTAGCGCGCACTATCTTCTATTTCGTCCGGGGTCATCCTTATTCTACCAGTCATTTGTTACCCCCGCCCTAAAGCTGTGCATTTGATACAGCGTCTGCAGCCGTAAAAACCTCTTCGTACATGGTCACAGCAGTTTTGAGGTTGTTACTCATCTGCTCAAGCACCTGTGAGTAATCTTTCAGGTTGTTTAGCAATTGTACGTCAAACTTCCTAAAAAACTCATCTCCAGCTTCCGAACGCCAGTCGATTTGCAGCTGTGCAAAAGAAGCTTGCAATGCATTGCTTAACTCATATAGCCGAATGCTGCTTTCCTGTAGCGACATACCCGAGCTTCTGAGCAAGTCGATATCAATAGTTAAAATATTGTTTCCGAGCAACGACATCTTAACCCTCCTAACTTACCCTGAGTTCTTCAGGGAGCATTGTGTTTGCTATTTTTGTTTCCGTTTTCGCCTCGTCAAGCCTTCCGAGTTCCTCAAGAATTGCTGCACGAATCATGCGAGGTTCTGGGTTTTCAGGTGTTAGTGTTATCACATAATCTATAAGCTCAAGAGCATGATCACACTGGTTAGAGTCTTTGAGGCACAAGCATCTGAGAAGATAAGCATCCAGGTTTCCGGGTGTCGCAAGCGCCTGATTGCGAAATTCGCTTATCGCCTCCTGGAATATGGGAAAGGCCTCATCCATTCGGCCAAGCCGTTTGAGCGCAAGCGGCTCATAATATCTTGCGGCATTTGTAAAATATTCGTTCTCAGAATTATTTATTATTTCTCGTGAACACTCCAACAGCTTTTCAAAATCCTCTGCCGCTAAATAGCAGTGAGACATCAGGAATAGGACTTCCGAATCTGGTGTACCATTTTTTCTTGTCAATACATCCGCTTTATTTAATTCTGAGATTGCCGAATTGACATCCTCACACATCGTATGTATTCTCGCACGAACCAAATAGATGTTGCGCAGTGCAGAATCCGTTAAATTTCCTATGCGTTCAACTTCATTCAGAAGCGTCGAAGCTTCGTCATTCTTTTTCAGTTCGATAAGGAGTGTGACCTTATCCAGCACAAAATCAATGTTTCCGGGAAACATCTCCATTGCATGATTTAAGACTTCTTCTGCCTCCTTAAACCGATGCATATCAAGCAAAATCGAAAATTTCAGATGGTATCCTTCAGAAACATCTGGGTTTGAAAGGATTGTTTCGTCCAACGCTTGCAGAGCCTCAGGGGTCTGACCCAACTTAATAAGCACCAACACTTTGCGAATGCGTATATCCGGACGCAAAGCATCACGCATAATCGCCTTTGAGTAGTTTCGCAACGCCGTCTCAAAATCACCGTTTTCTTCGTGCAACAAGGCAATGCTGTAGTAGACCTGAGCATCATCAAAACCGTTCGAAATAGCTTTGTTGTAGTTTTCAAATCCCAGTGCTATATTGTTTTGCAAAATTTCAATACTACCGAGATGATAGTAGACAACGCCTGCCGCACGATTTACCTTCAACGCTTTCTCGAACTGTCCTCTTGCTTCGTCTAGTTTATCGAGATTTGCATAAGCGACGCCTTTTGAGATATAAATCTCGATTTCCATCGGGTTTTCCCGCTCAGCCTTTTCGTAATACTTAATCGCCTCTTCGTATTTACCTTGACTTTCCATAACTGCGCCTTGCGTCAGGTATTCTTTTACTTGCAACTCATCCATTATTTAGTTCCTCCCAAAGACTCTGGCCATCCCAGAATCTTTGCCTGAGGCTGTGCCGTTTCGCCATCGTGAAATCACTTCATCTTTGAGACTACCCCTTGGCTTTACAGCCTGAAGTGTTGAGAAAATCAGAGCAGCAATCAACGATATCCTGCCGCCTTGACATAAATTTTCTGCTATTACTGATGTGGCGACCGGCATTGCCATAAATGCAGATAAGCCACTGCCGCTGCTGCTATTCCACCAATCACGAATCGCAGTTGCAGTTCCGGCCATTGGCGCTGTGCGCAATTCTATAATTCCTCCGAGTGCCGAAATACTGCCTGTCCCGACCCAAAGTGCTGACAGAAATGGCCTGATCCCCGACGACTGCAAAGATGCATGTCCGTTAAAATTGTTTCGGCTGTTGGCATATATCATATCCTTCACCCTACCATCAACCTCTCGGGCTGTTGATTCCAGTGTTGCAATGCGGCTACTCAAAGCTCGAGCATTTTCGCTGCGTACGCTTAACTCCCGGATTTTTCTGCTTGTCATATAGTCGGCATTAGTCAAGTTAGCACTCATGCCTCCATCGATAAGGTGCAAACGGGCGCCCACTCTCCCAGACAATTTGTCGGCATATGAATCCATAGCCTCAGCAACTCTGTCACTGTTTCTTATCGCATTTCCCAAGTTGTTAAATCTAAGTGTTAATGCCATACCTTTGCTCCCTTTTGCTTATTATCCGCATCTACATCTACACGCTGCCAACTACTACGCCTTCTTCGACTTGCAATTGCGCAGTCGCCGCGACTATAGCCGCCCGTAATCCTGCAATGTCGTCATTTGCCTGCGCAATTGCTGCTGCGGCAAGCACAATTTGCTCCTCAGTCTCTCCCCGCTCACGAACTATATCTCCATCTGCAGCAGTAAGACATTCGTCTGTACCAATACCATTTTCAGGTGCGTTTGCAAACAGATCGGAAACTTTTGCATCTGTTAAAGGATTTGCCATCGCTCGCATAAGCATGTCCCCGCTGGCTTGTATCCACAGGTTAACATCCGAAACATTAACGGCTACTTCCCACTTCAGCGTCTTGTCAACATCTGTAATATCTTTTAGTCGCCGCTGTAGCATATTTTTTCTTTCAGTATAATGCGCAAGCCTTCGCTTCATTTCAGCCAGTTGCGCTTGCAATTGCGATAGAGGAGACATAGTAAAGATCATCCCTTTCGGTTTTTTCGGCACAAAACAATCATGGACAAATGATTATTTGTGTATCATTTACGCTTTTATCCAGAGGGCAAGCAAGACATTGTCTTGCAAGAGTTTAGGTTCATCAAGTCTGTCTATCCTTGTTGTTAAATATCTCTAAATGCCGCAGTAATCTCTTCGTCGGCTGCCGTATATGCCTTTTGAGCATTGGCAAGGGCATTGCCTATTTCGTCCATTATTTCTTCTATATCCTGCAAGTTGAGCTGTACTTGTCGGGCATCCACTTCAAATGCCTCTGAGCCGACCCCCATCCAAACATCTGTAAGCTCCTGCACAGTCGCGCTAACGTCGCTTACTATCCGGCTAAGCTCGCTACGATGTTTCGCATACGATGCAATAGTATCTTCAAAGTTAACGGTATCCAGATGCCCTACATCGCTGCCGCTTCCACTGCTTGACATAAAATTCCCCTCTCCTGTTGCATTTCGGTATACTTGTAGTTAATTAATGTGCACGGGTAAACGTCCTTATAATCGCTCCGCTGGCATTTCGTTCAAATATCCTATCAAACTTGCATCCGCAAAAATATTGGAAAGTTTCTGAAACCACTAAGTTTCTCTCGTCATACCTTCTGCTGAGCGGACGCACTGCTCCTTGCCCATGGCGTGAATCTTGACATCCTTGCGGAGTTTGGACAGAACCAGGTTGTTCTTCAGGTGCTGCCGCATTGGTCTGGGGCGCACGCGGTGTGGTGGCAACCGGCACAAGCTCCCAGCCTCCGCGACTGTTCATGCGGTAGTTTCTGGTTCTCCTAACGCTGCCGTTGTTGTTAAACTCTTGTATTCTTCGTGCCGTCGCCGCACCAGCATTGTTATAAGTATATTCAGTCGTGCGTGTTCTTACATTTGCACCGCTAAATTCTTGCACCGAAATGAGCAAGGTGCCTGCGGCGTTGTACGTGTTTACAACTCTGCTTCTTTGATTCCCGCGTGAATCTAAGATGGTTTGTTGCGTAACGTTTCCGAATACATCAAACTCACGTGCATCAGCGCTACCATCGGAATCAAAGTCTGTTTGTTTGATTAGGCTACCGCCCTCATCAAATTCATGAACACTGCGCAACAACTCATAGCCATCAGAAAAATCAAAATAGCTCTTGACTTTAGTTTCGCCGGATTCAAACAACTCATAAACCTCGGCGCGCTTTAATGCACCATCTTCATCAAACCAGCGATTGCTCTTGCCGGAAAGCCTGTCGTATTCGTCAAATTCAAAGGCGTGCGATATTTCGATAATCCCATTTTCATTGAATCTTGCCGACAAAACCCTGTTGTCATTATCATCATGCTCAGCTTCCCACCAATGGCAAAGCGTCCCATCTTCATGGAAGAGTGTACGCCTTGCAACCAATCCGCAAGCAAAATACTCCACTTTCGAGCTCTTGATTCCAGTTTCACAGTGGTATTCAAATCTTAATAATCCGGTTACAATGCCGTCATCGTCAGTAATAATTTCTGCAATAAGCCTGCCGAGCTCGTCATATTCCCGACCATCGTCCTGGTCGTATGGCTCGTGCTCATAAGTGTATGAATCGGCGGCGTTGTTATCGTCGTCATATACAACAGGCACCACTTCCTCTTCAGGGGAGTAGGGTTCGCCTGCAAACACTGCCGCGGCATCTTGTGCAGGTGGCTCTGTATCGCCAGTTCCAAAAATGTTCAATCCAAAAATGAGCATTGCTATAACCAGCACCGCTGCAATAGGGCCGCCTATTTTAAGAGCAGTTCCTATTCTCTTTTTATTTGAAAGAAAACTTAATCTTCCGACGACACTTTGCGTTTTTTGCTCTTCACCATTATCGGTGGGTTCATTTGTTTGCTGAGCAAAATCAACAGGCACAACTTCCTGTTGCCTTTCACTCCACAACAAACTCTCCGTGGGTTCATTCGCCCCACTTCCCTCGTCCAGATTAAGCAGGGTCACATTATCCTCAACATATCCAAGCGATTTCAGCGGCGTTTCATCTCCAAGCGGATATATAACGGGCTTTTCAGCCACATTGTAAAGAAGAGCCTCAAGTTCCTCACGCATTTGTCTCGGTGAAGAATATCGTTCGGCAGGACTGTAAGAACAAGCTTTCAATACAATCTCAGAAAGTCGTCCATCAGCGTTTTTAGGAGCTGGCATTTGCACGCCAGTCATACGCTTTGCATTTGCAATTTCCTTGTCATTATGTGTGATTTTTTCCGGATAGTTAGGTAAAAATGGTGTGCGGTTTTCATTAAGAAGTCGGTATAGGACTATGCCCAGAGAGTAAATGTCAACATTTGAACCATAGGACTCACCGCGGTACATTTCTGGAGCCATGTAAGTGTATGTACCTTTTTTTGAAAGCCCGCCTGTTGTCTTTTCCATGGTGCGGGCAGTCCCGAAGTCCCCGAGTTTAAAGTCGCCCGTGTCACTTACAAAAATATTTTCTGGTTTGATGTCCCTGTGGATTATGTTGTATCTCTGGCATAACTCAAGCGCCTTGCACAAGTCTATACCCATTTGCATGATATCTTTTCGGGTCAGTGTACGGCTTTGGGCATAATCAAGCAGCGGCGTCAACAGCTCCATACGGATGATGATGTCCCATCCTATTCTGTCTTCGTGCGCCACAACGTCGTGATCCTCACAACTGACTATATTGCTGTTTCCTTTGAGTTTTGACATCAGAGAAAACTCTTCTACGAGCTCCTCGACAAAATTTGTAAAATATGCAATGACGTTATTTTCAGTCATACCGTCCGACATCACGCTTTTAATCTCGCCCGGATTCTGTGGTATGGTAATAATTTTTATTGCGGCTTTATACACTTGACCAAAGCCGTTGCGTTCCGCTTCAAAAACACGGCCATGGCTTCCCTCTCCGATAGAGCGAACCAAGTTCCACTTGCTGAGCACTTCGTCTCCCAAGTTGTATTGCCCATTCATTTACCATCCCCCCTATCACAATATAAGACCTAAACACTCAAAATATTCGAGGCTGACATTGTACATTATTATGAAAATATTTGTCAATAATTATTCCTATGCATATACGCCTATTTATGCCAATTTTCGGAACTTTATCGTTGTTTCACAGAAACATCTGACAATATTTGAATTAAAAGTGATTTTTGTCAAACAATACGTGACAATAATTTCTATCAAAACAGCACCTTATTTGCAATAGAAACAGGGGTAACTTGCGTTTTTCAATAGGTAAGTTGCGCGATATGTGGGCTAAGTTGTTTTGTCTGTTTGTATTTTAAAATGATACCGGATCTATGATGCCCTTAGCTGCAATGCATTGTGCATTGTCGTCAATGACGCAAACAACCCAGATCTGCGCAACGGGGCGCGCATCCGGGTTGATGGATAAAATTTGGTCTTTTTTATGTCACAACTATGTTTTTTTCTGTTCTGGGGATTACTTCACCGACAAGGCAGCAGGGTGGGTTTTGTCCGCCTAGGGCTTCTAGCAGCGCTTCGGCATCATCTTTGTGAACACTTATGAGCAGGCCACCCGATGTTTGCGGATCGAATAATATTTCTTCTATGGGCATTGAAAGTCCTTGCAGATTCACCTCGTCTTGCAAATACATACGGTTCGTTGTTCCGCCGCCGGTCATTAGGTACTCGGCGGCTAGTCTTTGCGCTTCCTTTATATATAGCACATTTCCAGAGTTTATGTGAATCGAATATTCGGGCGTGACCATTTCATTGAGATGCCCCAGAAATCCAAATCCGGTCACATCTGTGCAGCTATGAATCCTGAATTTTTTTGCGATTTCAAACGCATGCTTGTTTAGCCGTTGCATACTGTTGATGGCTTCCTGATAGCTTTCTTCAGAGGCCTCGCCCGCCTTATATGAGGTTGTAACAAGCCCCACTCCGAGCGGCTTGGTCAAAATAATTTTGTCACTGATTTTGCAGCGATTGTTATACATGATTTTTTCAGGATGCACAACACCGGTGACTGAAAGGCCATATTTCGGTTCATTATCTTTTATGGAATGACCCCCGCAAAGCACGCCTCCGGCTTCAATCACTTTCTCTGCCCCACCTCGTAAAATCTCTGCAAGTATTGCGGGGTCTTCTTCCTCCGGAAAGGCTACAATGTTCAGTGCGGTTTTCACTTCACCGCCCATTGCATAGATATCACTGAGCGCATTGGCCGCAGCAATTTTTCCGAACAGGTATGGGTCATTGACCATTGGTGGAAAAAAATCAAGTGTGTTGATTATGGCTATATCGTCAGATAATTTATAAACAGAGCCATCATCAGATGTGTCAAATCCTACCAGCAGATTTGGGTCATTTGGCTTGGGTATATTAGATATTGCATCTTGCAGCATTCCATGCGGCAATTTGGCAATTCAACCACCACAAGCCGTGAAGTTTTTTAGGGTTTTAGCCATTTCGTTTTCTCCTATCCACCGGTTAGGAATTATATGGGCGCAAATCCGCCACAACGTCCATCCTTACACTATTTCATAATTGCCGCTGGCGGTTATCGTGTAGCAGCAGTCCATATCCTCATGGTCTGCTGTATTTTTCGTGTAGTCGCCGTCAAAATATACACAAACGCCGCAGGAGGCGCTGAGTCCACGTGGAACAGGTGCCATTTTTGAAGGCATTTTGTTCTTCTGACAGTACTTATTAAATTGCAGTGCGCCATAGTGGGTGTGGAATGTAGCCAAATAATTCATATGCTATTGTCCTTATTTGGTCAATGTCATCGTATAGAGACCGGTTTTCCCTTCAACCGCTACGCTAAAGCCTTTGGATTCAGCAAAGCGTTTGCAGTTTTCAACGCAGACTTGACTATCGACCAATAATTCTATTTCATTGGCATCATCTATGACTTGCCTGAGTTTGAGCACCGGCTCGGGGCAAGAGAACCCCAGCGCGTCTACAGTAATCTTCATATTGTACCATGCCTTTCACAATTTGCAATAATTCGGGTAGAGATTAATCTGCCGAAGATTTTTTTGAATTCATAATGGCAATAACAAAAACAACGATGACACATACGAAAAACGCAATACGTCCATTGCTCGTTGTACCTGCCGCCGAAGAGGCAAGGCCGAAATTATGCACAAGTGCAGCGCCGACCAAAAAGCCCAGCACAGTTACACTGGAATCACTACTTCCTGAACCTGCCATAATCAGCTGGCGCATGGGGCAACCACCCAAAAGTGTTGAGCCAAACCCTACAAGATACAAGCCAAGAACATTCCATAACCACTCATTGTGAGCCACAGGCTGTCCATCAAAGCCTAGACGAAAACTTCCGGTGATCAAATTTCCGGCAAAGACAACCACCAAAATAACCACAAATCCAATCAGCATATGAAAGTCTTTAAATAGGACAACATCACGTACTCCGGCAATGAAACAAAGCCGTGAACGTTGCGCTACCACGCCAACAATGAGGGCACCGACCAACGAAATCAGGAAAGGGGCATGCATTGAGCCGAGACCGCTCTGACTAAAGAAAACAAATGATGGAGCAGCGATAAGTGCAACAAGCAGTAAAATGCTGACAAAAGGCATGCCCAGGCCTTCTGCGAGCGGTTGACTATAATTGCGTTTGAGGGAAAATCCTCGATTCAAAAATACGATACCTGTCAGTATCCCACCGGCAAATCCTACCAGCCCAACCAAGGCATTTAGGTCTCCTCCTGCAATGCGCAACACCATCCTCGTGGGACATCCAAGAAAAATGAGCGCACCAATCATGACGCAGATACCAAGGATAAATCTGGTCAGCGGCGATGAGCCACCTTTGGGTGCAAAATCTTTTTTTATCAGCCCAATGATAAAGGAGCCAAGCACAAGACCCATAACTTCAGGGCGGATATACTGCACAGCTTCAGCTCTGTGCAAACCAAGAGCGCCGGCGGTATCACGAATAAAGCAAGCCACGCAGAGTTGCATATTACTGGGGTTACCGTAGTGACCAAGACATATGGACACAAGTCCTACAATTGCCCCAGCGATAATTATACCCCATTTTTTCTTCATTATATCACCAACCTATTTTTGAAAGCATTTTATTTCAGTGCCTCGATGTTGTGAAGTAAGCAATTTCAAATAAGTCCCTGTCTATCTATTAGTAATTCAAATAGATACCATTACATTCCATAAACCGGTGGCATCCAGACAGCTTTATTGATCAAAATAATTTATACATCAATTAAAGATATTTAAAAACTGTTGACATGCTAATCAGAAAAATGATACCATAAATTCGTTATTTTCCTTGCTGTTTTAATAAGTTTTTTAAATAATTTATATATCAATAGTGAATGGGAGGTCAAAAAATGAAGAAGTTGATAGCCACGATTTTGGTTATGGCAATGGGTTTGCTCATGCTGGCAGCCTGTGGCCCCGTTGCTCAGGAGTCCGATGTAAGCGTCGGTGCCGGCACTGGCACTGGCGGCGGCACAGGGGCTGGGGCTAGTACAGGTGCAGCAGTCGATCCAACTGTTCCTATGTTCGACCCTGATGATACCCCTGAGGGGGAGATAGGGCTCAGGACACTCCCTTGGGATCTTCCGGAAGGCGTTCAGTTTGCCGATCATCTGGATATGCTTCCGCTGGTATCCCCTGTCACCTCCATAGATCCGCTCCATCCGGGCGCAGGCGGATCGGTACATAACATTGTTTATACTTTGATTTACGATCGTCTGCTCGAACTCGCAGATGACGTTGTCACCATAAAAGGCTCGTTAGCTGAAAGCTGGTCTCATGTCGATTTCACCTATTGGACTTTCAATCTGCGCAGTGGTGTATATTTCCACAATGGCGACCCCTTTACCGCACAAGATATCGTCAACACCATTGAATTGGCACGCGTTGCACCAGCCTCAAATCCTTTCGACTACTGGCACCCTGTGCAATCATGGAACATCATAGACGACCACACCATTGAAATAACATTAAATGGCCCAAGTCCTGACTGGGAATTTGTCCTAACCATGCCTCAAGCTGGTATTTTTAACGCAAGGGCAATTCAGGAAAATCCTGAGCAAGGCCTATGGATTGGAACAGGCGCATTTTATGTCGCTGATTTCGAACCCGCAATGGACATATATTTTCTGCGCAACGATAACTGGTGGGGGCTGCGCTACCGCAATGTACCGACGCGCTCACTGGCAGTCAGAACAGTACACGAGGGAACTGCCCGCACAGCAATGCTGATGCAAGGTTATGCCCATTTTGCCGGAGCGCCCTTGCCGGATGACTTCCCGCTGTTTTTAGACAGCCCTGACTTCGTCACACTAACTCCGATTACAAACGAAGTTTGGTATCTTGCGCTCAACAGCCGTGACCCTATCACCAGCTGCCCCTATTTTAGAAGAGCTGTTGCCCATGCATTGAATCTGGAGGACATTGCGTTTATCGGCACAGGCGGTTACGGACATGCGTTTTCTGACGGAACCACATGGGGGCCATTGACCGCAATGAGAAACAATGATCTCCCTTTACGTGAGTTCGACCCTGACAAAGCCAGGGATTACCTAGCACGGTCAGTTTATAACGGAGAAGAAATAAACATTGCAGCAGCTTTGCCCAACGCGCTGCTCGCTGTGGATCTTGTCGCAGAGAACCTGAATGCCGTTGGTATCAACACGTTTATCAACATCATGGATTCCCCATCTCTGGCTGCCCAGCACAATCCTGAGGTCAATGTAGGCCATATAGCCTTCCATGTATCTTCATGGATGCCTGTTCCATCGTTTGTTTCAACTATGGCCAGATCGACTGGTGCTATCAATAGATCCTCATATAGCAACCCCTATCTTGATGATTTGCTTGACCGGGCGGCATCTGAGCTCGACCCAGTTGCACGTGAGCAAATGTATCATCGCATCCAGGAAGTCATGTGGGAAGATATGCCATATATCCCACTGTTTTTCCGCAATCGCACTTGGGTTGGACAAAGAGATTTCGGTGGTATCAGAGCCGCTAATATTGCAACCAACTACGATTACAGATTTGCTTTCATGGTTATTGAATAAGCAATAAAGCTTTGTGCCACAAATAATGCGGGCGAGGTGGCAACATTCACAAAAAAGGTAAACACTGATTAAATCCACCCTCAGAAACAAGACGTGTGCACACGGCGTGTGATTTAATCAGCGTTTACTTGGTTGTGTCGCCTGTTTTGCCTAGAGGGGGAATTCTAACTTTGTATCGTTATTTGATAAAACGCATCTTATTAATGATTCCGATTATTATTTTCGTGTCCTTTGTCATATTTATTCTTATGGAGTTAACACCCGGCACCATCATCGACGGCATGATTTCAGAAGCCATGACTCCGGAGGCAAGACAAGAACTCATAGAATATCATAATCTCCACAGGTCAGTGTTCTATCGATATGGTTTGTATATGCTCAACCTTGTCCAGGGAGATTTAGGCGTTTCCGACACCACTGGGGCAAGTGTGGCCAACATGTTTTTCAACAGGCTTCCAAATACGCTTTTACTGGTTGGCACAGGTCTTGTCATCGCCGTGTTGCTGGCTGTTCCGTTGGGCGTTCTTGCCGCAAAGCGTGCCGGTTCGCTTGTAGATAATTTTGTGACAGTCATATCTATGTCTGGTATGTCTATGCCGCCATTTTGGCTGGGAATTTTGCTCTTGCTCCTGTTTTCGTTCCACTTGGGTTGGCTTCCGGCAGCAGGTAACCGGGATGGTGTTTTAAGCCTTATTATGCCTGCCATGTGCACTGCACTTATGATGATGGCAATAACCACCAGACAAGCACGTTCCAGTGTGCTTGGTAATCTAAAGGCAGACTTCCTGCGCACAGCAAGGGCAAAGGGTGTGCCTGAGAAAACTGTTGTCAGAAAACATGCGCTTGGAAATTCATGGATTCCGATTATTACTCAGATTGGATCATCCTTTGCTGTCCAATTGGCAGGGTCTGTTGTCGTTGAAACTGTGTTTTCCTGGCCCGGCATAGGGCTTTTGACTGCACAGGCCATAATGAACCGAGATGTAACACAAGCAACCGGCAATATCATCATGACCAGCATTATGTATGGCATTGTGCAGCTTATCGTTGATATGTCCTTTGCGCTGGTTGATCCGAGAATAAAGGCGCAGTATTCCGGCAAGAAAAAGAAAAAAAAGACGCTTGTTACAATTCCTGCTGCTGAAAGTCCACAACTTGCCTTTGTCGCAGCTTCGGTAGGTTCTGAAGTGCCCTTGGAAGGTGATTTATATATCGAAGACAAAGATGCTGATGCGCAAGAACCTGCCCATACACAAATAGTGCATAGCGTTGCTGCAACCTATGCAGATACTGTGCCGCGCAGATTGGAGCTAAGCGAGCCGCTTGACTCCGGAGCGCAATCACGTGCAAGCCCATATAGAGAAGCAACATCTCGCTTTAGTGATGAAGATGTTGTGCGTATCATAAAAGCCAATAGGAAGCGCAGCCAATTGGGCGATATTTTCTATAGGTTGAGAAAAAATAAAGGCGCATTTGTAGGACTTATTGTCCTGAGCATTATGCTTATGTTTACCATCAGCTCAATTTTCATCCCCCGGCAAGCGATTATTGAATCAAATGTACGAAACAGACTGGCTCCGCCCAGCTCAGAACACTGGTTTGGCTCCGATACGCAAGGGCGCGACCTGTTTGTCAGAACGATTTACGGCACTCGGTATTCTCTGGCTGTTGGATTTGGTGCGGTAACATTTGGCTTGATCTTTGGTGTCCTTATTGGCACAACCTCGGGATACTTTGGAGGAAAGGTTGACGACATTGTCATGCGTTTTGCAGATGCCATTGCGTCAATACCCGGAATCCTATTCGGCATGGTCATCATGGTCATACTCGGGCCAAGCCTTAGAAATCTTATCATAGCGGTAGGAATAACTCTGATACCGGGTATTACCCGGGCTGTGCGCTCCTCAGTACTTCAAATCAGCAACAGCGAATATGTTGAGGCTGCACGGGCTATTGGACTGAGCAACTTCCGCATTATGTTTACACAGGTTTTGCCTAATGGGTTGTCTCCGGTCATTGTCTCTGCTACAGCATTTTTGGGGATTTCCATTGTACATGGTGCAACACTCTCGTTTCTTGGCTTCGGCATACCCTCACCGGCACCTGAGTGGGGGCTTATGGTTGCACAAGGTCGTGATGTATTACGTACAGCGCCGTGGATTTCTTCGATTCCGGGTGTATTCATCATGATGGCTGTTCTGGCTTTTAACCTAGTTGGCGATGGGCTGCGTGACGCACTGGATCCAAAAATGAAGCGGTAGCTGGGGTTTGCCGCTACCGCTTATGGGCTCTATGAGCATGTAAGAGTCTCATTTTGGGACTTATCCAGTTCGGCTGAACCGATTCCTCTTAAAGCGTTGCACAGCTAAGCTATTACTTAAGCTGGCGGGAGTCGAACTCCCAGCTTAACTTGCCGCAAGACTCGCCGTCCGCGCATGAGCATCCCAATCCACAGTCCTACCAAAAGCCTCAGCAACGAAGCGTAACGGGGCTAATGTACGCCCATTAACAACAACTCCGGGCAAATCAATCTCCACAATCTGCCCATTGACTGTCGGAAAAGTGCAGCCTATGGTCATAACAACTACTGTATCATCTGTCGATGCCGTAACCGTTTGTGTTGCAGCATCCCAGCGAACTGTTGCTCCAAGCGCTTCAAATATTGCTCGAAGTGGAACCACTATCCTATTATTTATAGCTCTGGGCGGCACATCAAACGACAATGCCTGCCCATCATAAAAAACATCCATTCCAAAAATCCTTGGATACGTTTTCCCCATCAAATCTTTTAAAACCCGGTTGAATATGCGAGAATCAAGATATCGGCCATAGAACTCTTCAAGCAGTGCAATTCCTTCATGATGCATTGCTGTCGCTACATCTACACCTACAAATCGCCAATGCCAGGGTTCATAGATATATCCATGGATGTGCCTATATTCATTTGGGTATCGAAGAATGAACCCAAACCTATGGCCATTTTCCAGTAGCCAGGCATATTCTCTTGTATTTTGAAACCTTGCCTGGGTCATAAACTCAAAGCCCGATCTTTGCAAGATGTCCACCGCAAGCCCTAGCTGATGCTCAGAGTGACCGGGTCTGGCAAATTGCCTGTCTGCCGAAGCCTGACCAAATCTGCTCACACCTCTGCCATGTGTACCTGCCTGCGTCTGATATGATCGGAACGTGACTATAACCTGCACCCTTAACCCGGCATCACGTATCTCCGCGCTCATCTTTCGAAAATGCTCCGCAGCTTCCGCACGCATCAGATGACCTGTTCCTATATCAACAAAATCGCTTGGCTGAAAGCCCGACGGCAAACCAAAATTCTTGTTGACTAATGCGTGGATCTCGTAAGGATCTCTCACGGGTTCTATGTGCCGATAAAATCCGAGGTCAGCATTTACATTTACATATGCAATAACCGCAGCAAATGGGATTTCCGGATTCCGCGCCCTAAACGCCTCATACCGTTGCCTGTTTCCTTCTAAGAAGTGTGGATATCGCCCACTTGCAGAGGCAGAGGCCATCATATTGTGATACGATTCAAAATCAAGCCCGGTGATATTTAAAAAGTCGTACAAGCTTAAATGCGGTGCATCAATTGTGCTACTTGCCGTTGCAGGCATAAGGCTTATCGGCAAACAAATTATTATTAGAAGCAGCACAATTATTGGTTTATATCTAATCATTTTACGTTCCTTTTTTATTTTTCATAGGACTTATGATAATAATACAAATGCTTTGAGTTCCTTCACTGAGAACATCGAGCACCATTGCCCGTCAGTCTAAAAGTGACAATAGCACGGCTTTCACGAAAAGGCAAGTATGAAATCAGCCTGAATCTGGCCATGGCAGCTGGTTTGCTTGATATATGTCGGTGGGAGACTTCTTGACTTGCTGCGGTCATATGGTATACTTAGTTTGACGGGAGTCGAGCGTCATCGACTCTCTTCAGACTGCGGTTTTAATACCGTACACCAATGTAAAGAGTTTAAGGCAGGTGGAAAACACCTCTGTCTTTGCCAAACAAAACAAAAAAAGGGAGAACACATAAATGCTAAATAGCTCTGGTTCACAAACAAACAAAAAAGAATTTAAAATTGGAAAAATGATTGCAGGAATATTTCTTGGAATTTTACTACTGATTGTAGTGATGTCTTCATTTGCAATCATTCCGGCAGGACACACAGGCGTCCGTGTAACTTTGGGTCGTGTTGTCGGACATGAGAGTGAAGGTCTTATCTTCACTCCACCATTCATCCAAAATGTTGTACTCATGGACAATCGTACGCAAGCGCTTGAAATGGAAACAGAAGCGGTCACGAGAGACTTGCAGGGTGTGCGCATGGTTTATACAGTAAACTATTCTTTAAACTCAGACATGGCCGGTACCGTATTCAGAGAAATAGGCATTGGCTTTGTGAGTATCATTATCCGTCCGACAGTTGAAGAGACTGTAAAAGACATTACAGCCCGCTACACAATTGAGGAACTCATAACACAAAGAGCTCGCGTAAGTACTGATATTGCGGCAGCTTTGCAAGCAAACCTCAGTATACGTGGATTTACATTTGAGAGATTTAATATTGTTGATTTTGCTTTCTCACAAGAATTCAGCAATGCTATTGAGCAAGTTCGTATTGCAGAGCAAAATGCTTTAAGGGCATATCAGGATTTAGAAAGATCAAGGCATGAAGCTGAGGCTGAGCGCGTAATGGCTCGTGCGCAAGCGGATGTCCTCAGGTATCAAGCAGCGGAGCTGACGGATACCAACTTGATGGCTATGTGGATTGAGCGCTGGAATGGAGTGCTTCCGTCTGTCATGGCTGGCGATGGCAATGGCATGTTGCTTAACTTCAGCCTTGATGACATTCAAGCCTCTGCAAATACACCGAGAGTACCGGCTGCGCCTGCTCCGACGCCACCACCGCCACCACCGGCTGCGCAAACGCCTGCGTATGATGCCGACGACGATAATGATTAACGACGACTCTTACGTTGAGTTGATATTTTGAATATAAAGTGCAAGGCTTAGTCATATGGAATTCGACTAAGCCTTGCGTTTGTTTGTACAAAATTTTTATGATAAAGCAAGGTGCACTTTATCATAAAAATTGGAGATAGGGAGATGGCAAGTGGTTTTTGTTGATGCGCCCTATCTCCCTGACATCACTTTCATAAAAGCACTGGGCACACTAGACTCAAAGCAAAGTTCTTCACCTGTAAATGGGTGCTTAATCCGTAACACAGAGGCGTGCAGACATATCCTGTCTATAGGATTTGTGAGCGCGCCATACTTTTTGTCGCCTACGATGGGGTGCTCGATGTCTTTCATATGGACACGTATTTGATTTTTCCTGCCTGTCTCCAAAGAAATATCCAACAAAGAGTGTCTGTCCGTGCTTTGAAGCGTACAATACTTTGTAATCGCCAACTTACCCTGGCCTTTTTCCTTGCTGGAATACATGAGCAGGGTTTTTGTCTGTTTGAGCCAGGATGTAATCTTTCCTTCAAAAGGCGAAACTTTGCCCTCCACAACAGCAGTGTAACCACGCCGTAGGGTGAGCTCTTCCCAGCGCTCTTGCAACGCGTATTTTGTTCGCTCGTTTTTCGCCAGTAGCATCACACCTGATGTCTCACGATCAAGGCGGTGGACAATGAATATACGCCCGGATTTTGCTATGCTTTTCATGTAGTCGTTCATGATGTAGTAGGCTGTGTTTGTATGCTCTTGGTCTGTTGAAATGGAGAGCATGCCGGCCGGCTTGTCAATAACAATCATGTCATCATCTTCGTAGATAATCGGGATATCCGGTTTTGCACTGAGTGCAGGCGCTCTGTGAAGTACCATAATCTGTTGCCCCGGCAACAGTGGGCGAGCATAGTCCGTACAGCGCCCCCCATCAACAAGGACTTGCCCCCGCGATAATATTCCCTTTACGTAGTTTCTGGATTTGTTGTCAAAGCAGGTGAGCAAAAAAGGCAGCAGGGTGGATTCTGTGGTGACGTTAAATTTTAGGTTGCTTTTCAAATTGGCACCTCTTTTAGTCCTGATGCAAATCAAGCGACTACAAATCATGTCCTGCATCAAGAAATACATTCTCAAAAAACTCGTTAGGTGCAACAAACCACTATGGCAACGAGACCCGTTCCGAGCAAAACCAATGGGAGTTCGACTCCCATCACCCTAACTTAGGCGGAACAATTTCAAGCCAGTATCCATCGGGATCTTCAATAAAATATAATCCCATTGAAGTGTTTTCATAACAAACACAACCCATATCCTTATGCTTTAAAAATGCCGCATCATAATCATCAACCACAAAGGCTATATGAATCTCATTGTCGCCCAAATCATACGCAGTTTCCCTATCACGCAACCAGGTCAGTTCAATTTTACACGACGAAACACCATCCGACAAAAACACAAGCTCAAAACTTCCATCATCTGCCTTGTGGCGATTAGCCACCTCCAAACCCAGAGCCTCTTTATAGAAAGCAATGGATCTTTCCAAATCAAAAACATTTATATTCGTGTGAATCATTGTAAACTTCATAATGAATATTCCTTTCCCGGCTCAATAATGAGCTTATTCGGTGCATCCCATTTTTCTGCCTTTTCAAGGCTAAATAATTCTCCCGGCTGCAAATGAATGATAATATTGCGCTTTGCCCCGATAATCTCAGCACACACAGCCGCCTCCTCTGGATTCATATTGTAAACACCATCTCCACAGAAAATAGCATAGTCAAGATGCTTCGATGAAAAATCCTCCATTTGCGCTGTCTTTGACGTGTCGCCACTTGCATAGATTTTCACGCCATCAATGGTAATAATAAATCCAACACATTCTTTTGGATCGTGATTCTTGTTTTCTGCCGAGACCGCCTCGACTATGATACCGTCAAAATCGAAAGTATTATGCACCCCACCTTTGAGCGCTTCAACATTCGAAATAATCCGGCAATCTTTTTTCTTCGCACAGAGCGACAATTGATTATGATCACTATGCTGATGTGAAACCAGAATCAAATCTGCCGGAAGCTCATATCCATCCCCAACATACGGGTCAACATATATTACTCTTCCATCATCTGCAGTCAACCTGAAACTACCGTGGCCTTGATAATACAGTTTTGGCATTGCACTTTTCCTCCTTTATTTTTACAAATTAACCTTCTTCTTATTAAAAGCAGACGGTACAAACCTATATGCTTCTTTTTTATCCATTTTAGTGATGTATCTCGTAGCTATCTGGTTATTGCATTCGGGGCAAAACAACGCTCCATGGTATTTCGAAAAATCAATCGACCCATTTATAATCCTGTCATTGTACATTTTTACAAACCCGCTTTCGCCAACCTTCTGATAATTGGCTATAAAGCACTTGCAATAAGCGCATGTAACTTCCAGAATATGGCTACCCCTGACCTTTTTGCAGTTTGGATTTTCATACAATTTCATGTTAGCAAAACCTCAACGCATATACTATCACGTAATCTCCAAAAAGTCAGCTATGATTTGCATATTTGCTGTTATTGGAACTTGACGCAACGTCCGCAATGTGTGATAATAAAGAACAAAAAACGTGTTTTATAGTCCAAATCATATAAGATGATATCGTTGAGAGTATTTTTTCAAATTGACAGGAGGCCTCGCTATGGCAAAAATTTCGCTCAAAAACATTGTAAAAGTCTACCCCGGCAATATCCCCGCTGTCCACGATTTTAGTCTCGAAATCGAAGACAAAGAATTCATCATACTCGTAGGCCCTTCCGGCTGCGGAAAGTCAACAACCTTGCGTATGATTGCCGGCCTCGAAGAAATAACCTCTGGCGAGCTTTATATCGGTGACCGCCTTGTTAACGATGTACCCCCGAAAGATCGTGATATTGCGATGGTTTTTCAAAATTATGCGCTTTATCCCCACATGACTGTATACAAAAATATTTCTTTTGGCCTTGTGCTTCGCAAAATGCCGAAAGATCAAATAAAACAAAAAGTTGACGAAGCTGCTAAAATTCTCGACATTGAGCATTTATTAAGCCGCAAGCCCAAAGCCCTGTCGGGTGGTCAACGTCAGCGTGTTGCGCTTGGAAGAGCGATGGTGCGCGACCCGGCAGTTTTCTTGCTTGACGAACCGCTTTCAAATCTGGACGCAAAGCTCCGCACATCCATGCGGACTGAAATATCCAAACTCCATAAGCGCCTCGGCACAACATTTGTTTATGTAACGCACGACCAGACTGAGGCTATGACCATGGGCGACCGCATCGTTGTCATGAAAGATGGTTACATCCAGCAGGTCGATTCTCCACAGAATCTTTACGACTTCCCCTGCAACCTATTTGTCGCCGGGTTCATCGGGGCACCGCAGATGAACTTCATTGATGCAACCCTAATCAAATCAGAAAATGGCTTCTCCGCACAATTCGGAGCAACTATTATTGAAATCCCAAGCGCCAAGCTCAGTGCTGAAACCGCTACAGCATATGAGGGCAAGCCCATCGTGCTTGGTATCCGTGCAGAAAACTTGCATTCCGAAGATTCGCATATAGAACGCACGGAAACCAGCCCAATAAATGTAACCGTTGAACTTGTAGAGCTTTTGGGCTCCGAGACTTATCTCTATGTGGTTTGCGAAGGCATTAACCTGATTGCAAAGATTCCGCCGTACAACAACCCAAAATCCGGCGATACCATAACACTTGCACTGGACAGAGAAAAGCTGCACTTGTTTGACAAAGAAACCGGCAACGCAATCAAGTAGGTTCTTCTGGCGAAAAAGCACAAATTACAAAGCACAAATTACAAATAGGCGCAAACCGCAAGCCTAGTTCTAAACTATTTGTAGTCTGTGCTTTGCGTTTTGCAAACCTACCCCTTAATAGCCCCACCAGTGACACTGGTAAGTATCTTGTTGCTCAATACAATAAATAAAACAAACGTCGGCGCAAAAACAATGACCGTGCTGGCAAACATGGCTCCCCAATGCCCTGCATATCTCATGCCTTGCACCATGTTGAAAAGCCCGACTGCAATCGGCCTGATCTGAGCATCATTTGCAAATATCATCGAGATGAAAAACTCATTCCAAAGTGTTATAAAATTAAAAATCGTGACTGTTATAATTCCGGGCTGCGCCAACGGAAACATGATACGCCAGAATGTCCTTACCGGGCTACAACCGTCCACCGCTGCGGCCTCTTCAAGGCCTGACGGCAGATTTTTGAAAAATGGCAACAAGTAAAAAATCGTAAAAGGTATACTCATACCAATGTAGAGAAAAACAAGTGTTGTGCGCGTGCCGGTCATCCGCAGTGCCGTGGCAAGACTAAAAATCGGCATAATAATCATAACTGCCGGAATGCCCATCGAAATCGAGGTAAGCCCCTGAACCAGCGCATTAAATCGGAAACGGAAACGGCTGAGCGCATAAGCCGCCGGTGCGCTGATGATGATTATGAGCGGAAGGGAAATGGTTACATATATAACGGAGTTAAGGAAAAACCTACTGAGGTTCTGCGCCCCCCAAGCAAGCCTGTAATTGTTAAACACAAGATCAAACCTTAAAAGACGCTCAAAAAATGTCCCTATAACATCCCCTCCAAAGATTTCTCTGGGGGTAACCAGTGACGCGGCAAGTGTCCAGCCGATAAGCAAAAAAGTAAAAATAGCCCAAATAGCACAAAGCAGATACCCCGGTGTAAGTTTTAATTCTTTTTTGAGCTTGACCGGTTCACGAATCGTCTTGTTTCTTGTCATATTTTTCACTTCCTTTCTACATTTCGACATCGTCTTTACGTGTAATCAGTGAACTCACGACAGAAATGACGACAACAAGTAAAGCAATCAAAATACCAACCGAAGCAGCAGCACCTGAATCACGTTGTACAACCGCAGAACCGCGGCCTCCAAATATGATTTCTCTCATGTAGTTGGGAGGCATTGTGTACGGAAGCGTAAGATTGGTCGGAGAGAACATAAACGACCATGCGAAAACCCCCGTTCCCAAACTGACCGTCCAGATTACAATATTGCTCCTTACAACACCTCTGATCAAAGGCAACGTTATAAAGAAAAACTTATGAAAAATATTTGCACCCTCAATACTTGCGCATTCATAATATTCATCACCGATTTTTTCAATACCGCTAATAAACGTCAGCATGATATAACCAACCATGCCAAAACAATAAGCTATAAGCAGACTCCACAACCCCATATACGGACCTGTCCACATTACCGGCGTTTGCCCTCCGACTGCTTCAACAATCCTGTCAAACAGCCCGTCATTGTCTCTAAACGCATAGTTAATCCACATAGTACCCAGTGCAATAGCGCTGATGATATTGGGTAAATAGATGACTGCACGCCAGAATTTTTTCAGTCGCACCCCGCTTGTAAGGATTACCGCATAAACCATAGCAAGAAATAGCACCGCAATCCCGCCCACAAACCAAAGTGTAAGATAGTTTGTGACTGAGCGGTTGAACAGGTCGATTCTAAACAAACCAATATAATTATTCAAACCGGCAAACGTCCATGCCGCAATGGGGGTCTCAATGGCCTCCACTGCAAAAAAGCTCATAACAAATGTTCGTAGAACCGGATAAATAAAAACCATTACATAAATAAACATTGCTGGGATTAAGAACAACACAATCATTCGTTTATTTTTTCGCCCAACCAAAACAATGACCTCCTTACGTCAAAACCGAGGCGGCGGTTTCGCCGCCTCGGCTTTACAGCAACAATGGCGTTTATTATTTAGCTTATTGCTGCAAGATTGTCAGCAAACTGCTGCGCATTTATCGTGCCCGCAGCCATTCTTTGGAAGCTCTCAATAATCACAGCAGTGACATTTGGGTCATCTTCCGCACCGGCTGCCCATGGCAGGCGATCTGTGGTCGATGCAAATATAACCTCAGCATCTTGCAGCTGCACAGGCCATACCGCATCATTTGCCATTGGCACGCCCCATGTGTCATCAGCCAGACGCTGATCCCAATAGCCGAGCGTTATCCAACGAATGAATGCAAACGCCGCATTAGGATAATTGGTATTTACGTTAATTCCGAAACATTGTGCACCAATGTTGTGCGCTTCCGGACCCGCTCCGCCTGCATCAATTGAAGGCCATGCAAACGAACCCCAGTTGATATCAGGGTTTATTTCTCTTAACTCATTGGGCAGCCATGTGCCATTGAGATACATAGCAACAGCTTCCATAGCTGCAAATTCTGCTGCCTGTCCTTCCGGAAATACATTTGTTGCAGCTCTGGGTGACATAAATCCATTGGTTATAAGCTCTTCAAAAACCTGAGCAGTCCTGAGTATTGCAGGGTCAGAAAACTCGTGGTTTTCAAAAATTTCAAGGGTTCTTTCACTACCGGCGATGCGTGTTACCGTGGTGCCAAACAGCGCTGGAATATATGAGTTATCAACAGTCATTGGGATTATGCCTATGTCAACCAGTTGTTGACATGCCACAAGAAACTCTTGCCAATTGGTTGGGTTCGATGTGATTCCAGCCTCTTCAAACAAATCTTTATTGAACATGGTTGTAAACACAAAAGGCTGATAAGGCACTACGGTAAATGTGCCGCCGCCCCGCTCTTGCGCCATTTCCATAAGACCACTGTTTACTTTAGCTCTGAAAGGTTGACCATCTGTATCACTGAATACACCATTTACCAGATCATCTAAGTTAAGCAAATGGTCTGACCACTGCCCGGTTACGCGATCGATGTCCTCATCAAAAATGTCAATGGTTTCGCCTGCTGCAAGAGCTGGTGCGAGTCCCTCACGCTGACCTTGTCGGCCATTGAAGTTAATGCTTACAGGAACACCTGTCGCTTCTGTAAAGGCTCTTGCTGCTGCCGCAAGCACGATTGCCTGAGGCTCAGCCTCACTCCACATCGACCAATAAATCAGCGACGCACCTGCTTCTATACCATCTGCTTGCGGATCATACTCCGCGCCACCACCGGCAGCTCCGGCCTCTCCGCCGTTGGCGGGCGCTGTGGTGCTGCCTCCGTTACATGCTGCGACGGAAAATACCATAGCAAGCATCAACATAAGCGCCAATATTCTGGAAAATTTCTTCATTTTATTCCTCCTTAATCAATGCCTGAAACATCTGCAGGAACAATACGCAAAGTCAGGCCTTTCTTCCGCGCATTGTGCCACACATTATATCAATCGCAATGTGCCTTGTCAACAATCGCCGCCTGTGCTAATATGCTTTCATATAGCCATAAGGAGGCTGCATCATGTCAAAAATAACAATGACAAAACAAACATTTCGAGGCTCGCATATAAATGGAGAAAGCCCGCTGCCATCTCTGTCGCCAACCTCAACATTACAGAGTGAAGTAAAATGCACATTGCCCGAGGGTGATCCGACATTTCTGGGATATGGATTGGTTTCTAACATTTATCCATACACGCAACAAGACCGCTATAACCGAAATCTTACAGACCTTGAAACCGACGTCATTATACTTGAAAACAAATATCTTAAAGCCGTTTTCCTACCGGGGTACGGCGGCAGACTTTGGCAGCTTTGGGACAAGGAAAACAACCGCGATCTGCTCTACACCAACGATATCTTGCGCCCTTCAAATTTGGCATTGCGTAATGCATGGATATCGGGAGGTGTCGAGTGGAACTGCGGTGTTGTCGGCCATCACCCTTTTACATGTTCGCAGATGTTCACCGCAACATATGAAACAGATTCAATGCCGGTGCTGCGCATGTACCAGTGGGAACGAATCCGCAACATCACTTATCAAATGGATTTTTGTCTGCCCGACGATGCTCGCTTCCTCTATGCACGCACACGCATCCACAATCCTAACAGTGAAACTGTTCCGGTATATTGGTGGAGCAACACTGCCGTGCCGGAATTTGAGGGCGGTCGTATTGCCGTTTCTGCCGATGATGCTTATGTTTCAGACATGGGGGTTGTCACCCGGGAACCATTTCCTTTACAGAACGGCAACGATATATCATACCCCATGAATACAAGGAATCAAAAAGATTATTTCTTTTACATCCCCGATGATGCCCGGAAATATGAAGGGCACATTTCCACTGACGGAACCGGCTTGATTCAAGCCTCAACATCCAGACTCCGTGGGCGCAAACTCTTTGTTTGGGGCCAACTCCCGGGAAGCGACACCTGGCAACGCTTCCTGACAGAAAAGGCGGGGCCTTATGTTGAAATCCAAGCGGGGATAGGACGTACGCAGTATGGCTGTGTTCCCATGCAGCCACTCGGAACTTGGGAATTTGCCGAGGTTTATGGCGGCATAACGATTGACCCAAAGGCTCAGAGCGCAGAATATCCCGTTTTCCTTGATTCCGTGGAGCAATCGCTTGAAAATGCATTGCCAAAGCAGCAACTTGAAGATTGGCTGCTTTCAACCGTGGACAGCATGGGACGTTTTTATGTTCCTGCTATGACTTATGGCGCTGGTGACGCTGCGCTTGAAAACGCAATACGTATCAAAACGAATCAACAGAACTTAAACAAGTGGCTGGATTTTGGAAATCCGGAACCCAGGCATTCCGACTTTGAGCATCTGCTCCATTTTGGTTATATGCCCAGTCACGAAAAAGATTATGTTCCTAATGCATTCGTATCAGGGCGCTATTGGCAAAAACTACTGGAAACTGCCGCCAAAGGACCCGACCGCGACAACTGGCTGACTTGGTATCACCTAGGCTTGGTGCTTTTTGACACCGAACGCAAGTCAGGAGCAGAGTCAATCTTGGATGGCTTTTGCGCATTGGCTGCCCTCCGACATGCCGCAGATTTAAGCGCAAACGGCCCCGTACTTTATGCGCTTGCTGAAGTGCTTATAAATGCCGGCGAAAACAAAGAAGCCTCTGCTTGTGCCGTCAAGTCTTGCCGTTTGTTTAGCGGTGATTTATCTGTAGCTAAAGATACCATGAGAATCCTTGTTACTCAGCGCGAAAGCGGACTTGCGCTTGCGCTTTATGATGTTTTACCGGAAGATGTAAGAGCCGACGACCGCATCAAGTTTTGGCACGCCAACGCATTAGTTCTCCTTGACCGATGCGATGAAGCTCTTGAGCTTTTGGAGCGTCCGGATTATATCATGACCGACTTCCGTGAGGGCGAAATGAGCATAAATATTTTATGGAGTGAAATTGTAAAACGCACCGGGCGCACCGACCTGACACTACCCTCACACTTAAACTTCAATGCCATCCCGCTGTCTTATTAGGCCGATTGGAGTCAATCACACACCAATCCACATAGCGAAAAAAGTCACAGTGTCGTCTTTCACTATACCCAACACACACTCCATAGCTCGCTCAAAAATTAAAAGTCCCTATTGGGGACTTTTAAAAAACGGTTTAGACTTGCGGATATGCTGTGAATAAAGTATACTGTAGTGCAAATGTGTGTAGGCTTTCTAAGCTATAGGCAGACAAGAGCCTAGCCAAAAATACAAACACAGGAGCGCAGACTCAAATGTATGAAGACTTAATAAAATGGTTCTTCAATGAAAATGGGCCGGATCTCAAAGAGGCACCCCCTGCCGCAGCTTTTGAGCATTTTCAAATCAAACTGTTGGTTGACGGTGCCCCCTTGCAAGAAATAATAAATAATACCATACGCGAAAAAATCCCTGAGCGCGAAGCCGCTATACGCATAGAAAAAAAGGAAATCGATGCCGCAACAACTCCCGGTCAAATCATTAAATTTATGCGCCGTGGTACTGATATCATAAATCAACAAGCGCTAATTCAAAGGGCGCTGGAGTTTGAAGATGAAATCATTCCGGAAATCATCCAGATGCTTAAAACCAGTTTAAACGATTTGTTTATTGAGCTTGCTGCCAGGGCTTTGGCAACATGCAGTAAGGATATTTCAGAAGAATTAATCGAGATTTTTGACGAAGTTCGCGGTGCATACGCACAGTCAATGATTTTGGTTGCACTTGGATTTAAGGCATCAGAGAACCATATTCCTTGGCTCCTTAAAAAATTCAACGAACTCAAATCTGCCTATCCGAATGAAGATTTCTGCTTTGGTGCTTATTTTGCACTCTTGGAAATGGAATCAAGATTTTATGCTGAAAGCAAGAAATTCACCTCGGTAAGCACTGACTAATCCTCAAAGCATATTATCAGCATTTACTTTTGGAACAAAGTTTGGAGAGAGAGGGCACTATGGATGCAATCAACACATACATAGAAAATATCTTTGCCGCTTTTCCGCAGACAAGGGTCGTTCTTGCATTAAAGCGCGGGATGCACTCTGAAATGGAAGAAAAATACCAACTACTCATAGCAGAAGGTAAAAGTGAACACGAGGCCGTAGGATTTGTCATTTCCGACTTCGGCAGTATTGATGAGATTGCTGCCGAGCTTGGCTTTAGTCTTGGAGCATCTGATTCCAGTCATACAAAATCTACTGAAAGCAAGGATTCTATCCGGCTCTCAGAAGAAGACGCTTTTACTTATTTGGAACAATCACGAAAGGGCAGCACATGGATAGGCCTTGGCGTTTGGTTGATTTTGACTGGCATTGCATTGATTCTTGTAGTCAGCGGTCTGGGACGCGCAATCACCGGTGCAGGTAGCGAAACTGTAGATGCTGTTGCAATCGTGGTCATGTTGCTTGCCATTGCGGGTGCTGTGCCGATTTTCATTGTACATGGAATGCGACTGCGGCGCTTTGAACATTATGATGACCACGACATCCTGCTTGATGCTCAAACTGTGGCAAAAGCGGAAAGCATGGCCGCCAAATGCTATGCACAGTTTCCTATATATTTAAGCCTTGGCATTGCATTGATTCTGGTCTCTTTGGGCGTTTTTATCATCCTTGGCACAATGGGGTACAGGTCATTTCCGCTTGCACTCTTTTTATTCATGATTGGTTTTTCCGTATTCCTTTTCGTCAAATCCGGGATGACCAAATCGTCTTTTGATGTAATATTAGGAAAAGGCGACTATGCAAAAAAAGAAAAGACTACATTTTCCGAAAAGATTATGGGTACAATTTCTGTTATTTACTGGCCTTTGATTGTTGCAGCATATTTACTGTGGAGTTTTGTCGGTGATGCATGGACGACAAGTTGGATTATATGGCCGGTTGCTGGCGTTTTGTTCACGGCAATTGCAGGTGGGATATCTACCTGGCATTCATCCCGAAGAAAGTAGTGTCCAGCCGACAAATCCTACACAGTTTGCAGATGAAACGTATCCGCAGGCCAGATAGTTGCTAAAAACCAACTGTAAGTTACCTTGACATACGAAGAAATATATGGAACAATTATCTCTGTTTTATCATCTTCGTTTCAGCTCGTATTCATATCGCCTGGCTGGCATCAACTTTGGAGGATTTGTTATGAGAAAACTATGCGCCAGACTTATGGCTATTACTATCGTTTTAACTATTGTGACAATGGCCGGGTCTTATATCTTTGCCGCTCATGTACCCGGACAAAATCACTCGGACTACGAAAATCCCTCTGCGCCTCACAATAGCTCGACAAATGCCTCTCCGGATGCGCTTCCATTTGTAGATGTATACGCGCATGATTGGTTTTTCAATCCGGTTGTTTGGGCATATGAGCATGGAATAATGAATGGAATCAACGCAACCCATTTTGCTCCTTCTGGTGATATGACCCGAGCTATGCTTGTAACTGTTCTGTGGCGCTATGCTGGTATGCCTGATGCCGACGCCCCTTCTTTTGACGATGTGCCTGATGGCCTTTGGTTTAGCACCGCTGTAGCCTGGGCCGCTGAAAACGGAATAGTTCACGGTCTTAACGAGACTACTTTCGGGTTAAATGATCCCATTACCCGTGAGCAAATGTACACAATCCTTTTCCGCTACATGAATTTTGCCGGCCTTACCATCAATCTGGACGAAGAAATGACCATTCTGGAATTTGCAGATGAAGATGAGATCAGCAGTTGGGCCTTGGATGCACTTTATTTCATGTTTGATGCTGGGGTCATGTTCACTCATGCTACAACCGACAATTACGCCAGACCGCGTGAACACGCATTTCGCGGAGAAATCGCCGGTGCAATGTTCTTTTTCGATAAATATTCTGAACCCCTATCAATTATTTATGAGTGATGGTGAATAGTTTATGCGCGCTTATCTGATGGTAGATTTTGGCAGCACCTATACAAAAGTCACAGCGGTAGATCTGGAACGGGAAATTCTGCTTGGAAGAGCACAATCCCCGACGACAATAGAAACCGACATCAACATAGGCCTGAAACAGGCGCTGAAAGAATTACTTGACAAATGCAATCTGCGTCATGAAGACATCAGCGGCAAATATGCTTGCAGCAGTGCTGCAGGTGGGCTGAAAATGGCGGCAGTCGGCCTTGTCCCGAATTTGACGCTAAAGGCTGCGAAAATGGCCGCTTTGGGTGCCGGGGCAAAGGTGATGTGTTCGTATGGTTATGAAATCGACAGTGATATTGCAAAAGAAATAGAAAGTAAGCAATGCGATATTCTTATGCTTTGCGGCGGAACTGATGGCGGTAATAAAAATGTAATTTTGCACAATGCCGAAGTAATTGCCAATTCAAACATAAACTGCCCTATACTGGTCTGTGGCAATCGCAGTGCCGCTCGGAGGGTTAGAATTCTTCTGGAAGCCGGTGGAAAGAAAGTTTATTCTGCCGGAAATGTGCTGCCTGCAATCGATTGCGTTGATGTTGCTCCGGCACAAGACCTGATAAGGGAAATTTTTATCACCCATATCATTCATGCAAAGGGTCTTGACAAGGCCAAGGCTCTATTCCAAAAGGATATTATCCCAACGCCTATGGCAACACTTAACGCCGCTACCCTTCTTGCCGACGGCACCAGCCGTGAGCGAGGGCTGGGCAGCTTGATGGTTGTTGAAGTTGGCGGTGCCACAACGAACATTCATTCTGTTTCAAACAATAATCCTGTCTCAAATCTAACGATACTTCGCGGACTTCCCGAACCCAGAGTCTCCAGAACCGTTGAAGGCGATATGGGTATTCGCTACAATGCCCGGACTATTTTTGATTTCGAGGGCAGCGAAAAGCTTTCAGCAAGTGTGCTGGAGCTGGATAACTCCCTGTCCCCTGATCAGATAGACCCCGATTTTTATACAGAACGATTGGCTGAGAATGTGGAATATGTTCCGCAAAACGAAGCCGAGTTTATGATGGATCTGGCACTGGCCAAATCCTCTGTCAGCATCGCTGCCACACGTCACGCAGGCTATACCAAGACTGAATACACCGCCTCAGGCGAGGTGACTCTTCAGTATGGAAAAAATCTGCTTGATTGCCAAAATGTCTTGGGTACCGGCGGCATTTTCAAATATGGCAAACAGCCTGAAGCTGTTTTGGAAGCAGCACTTTTCAACTCGCAGTCACCTTGGAGCCTCAAGCCCAAAGCCCCTTCCGCCTTTATTGATGATGAATATATTCTATATGCTGTGGGACTTTTGGCACAAACGTTTCCAGACGAAGCTCTAAGAATTGCAAAAAAATATTTAAAAAAAGCACATCTGCGTTGATTCGCACAAAAAACAGTTGTAAGGAGTAGCAATATGAGGACTGCAGTAAAATCTGCAACAAAATGTGCCATCTGGATATCAGCAATACTGTTGGGATGTCTATTCTTATTGATGGTCATCGATCTTTTTTTGAGAAATGTTTTTCTGGTATTTATCCCTGGTGTTTTTGACTTCACCCAAATTCTGCTTTCATTGATTATTTTTATGGCATTAGCATATGCACATGAAAAAAAGCAAGTGGTTTTTGACGCGATTTACAATATCTTTCCGCAAACCCTAAAGTGGGTCTTTTCGCTGATAAGCTCTATTTTCGTCCTTGCCATTGGTATTATCATTGGCAGGAGCCTTGTACAGTTTGCCATAGTAAATCTTGATCAAGCTCAAACTCTAACACTTAGGATTCCACTCGCTCCTATCACATTGCTGGGCGCTGTTGGCATATTGCTGTTCTGTTTTTCCGTGGTCGGTGATTTGATTTTCATTATCAAAGATAGGGGGGTGCTTCGTTATGACTCCAATTGAAATAGGAATATTAGGAATCGTTGTTCTGGTCGTATTGCTTCTCATTCGTGTGCCGGTTGGCATATCGCTTATCATTGTTGCTGCAGGCGGAAGCATTTTGCTCACGCCAGGCGGGTTTAGTCCGGCGCTGACACAATTAGGCGGTCAAATTGCAGGTATAACACAAAATCAAAATTTAAGCGCCATCCCGTTGTTTGTGCTCATGGGTGTTTTCATCAACAAAACAAATCTGGGGCGTGCGTTATTTGAGGTTCTTAACTACATCTTCGGCAAAGCTAAGGGTGGTAGCGCTATGGCTACCATAGGCTCCGGCGCATTTTATGCTACGGTTTGCGACAGTTCTGTTTCGGATGTCTCTAGTTTCTTAGACCAACCCACTGAGACAGGTAAGCGCAAGTCCATTGGTGGCTTTTATGCTGGGCTAAACAAAACGAGCGCCTCTCTGAGTCTGCTTATTCTGCCCGGTTCGGCTTTCATCATGTACGCATTTTTATCGGCAGAGCCGTTTGGTGCGGTGCTTCTATCAGGAGTTGCACCGGCTATAATCATCACAATATTGTTGATGCTCAAAGCTGCGCTTTTCGTGATGCTTAAACCCGAATTTGCATCCGCACCAGTTCAGGGCAAAACACCGCTACCAACGGACGCTTTTAAGATTGTATGGGTCGTCCCAGTAATATTTATTCTCATTTTCGGCAGCATATTTTATGGGCTGATGACGCCTCCGGAAGCCGCTGCAATGGGCGCATTTCTTGTTTTGATTTTTCTATTGGCCACGCGCTCACTGAGTCTAAAAATCATCACCGAATCACTAATCAAAACTGCGGTAGTTTCAGGAAAGCTGTTTATACTTCTTATCGGCGGCAGCTTGTTCGGATTTTTCCTCAGAAGAAGCTTGATTGAGTTGTCACTGGTTAACTACTTCTTGTCACTTGATTTAGCACCTATTGTTATCATCATACTTTTCCTGATTGTTTATACTTTACTGGGCCTGATTTTGGATAAGTTGGCAATTCTTGTCATTATGACACCGATTACTTATCCCATCATCACTGCTATGGGCATGGATGGAATATGGTTCGGTGTTATGACCATGCTTATGCTTATGTCCGCTCAGATTGTCAACAAAGTTGGCAATGCCAACTTGCTCCCTATTTCATCAGAAGCTCCATCCGGGAACGCAACTGTAATCAGATTGCCATTTTTGCTGGTTATATTCGTATTTATTGTATTTGCAACATATTTTCCGGTTATTGCCACATTATTTCCGCGACTGATGTATGGATGGTAGACTAGGGTGATGGTGGAAGTCTAAACAAATATAAAATCGATACTTTTCACCTGGGGGTGTTTAAACGTGGTTTTAGATGATACATTGCGGGAGATTTATTCTCGGCAGATACTGATGAAAGAAATAGGCGTAGAAGGGCAACAGAAGCTAGCTGATGCCTCTGTGTTGGTCATAGGCTGCGGTGGGCTTGGCGCACCGACACTCAGTTATCTGGCCGCCATGGGCATAGGCCATTTGGGTTTTTGTGACTGTGATGTTGTTTCTCTCTCAAACATGAATCGGCAGTTGCTATTTTCCATGGATAATATGGATCAACCGAAAGCATCCCTTGCTGAAAAGCGGCTACTCGGGCTAAATCCAAAGCTTAAAACTTCTGTATATGATTGTGTCTTTGATGAACAGCTCGCGTCGCAATTGGTTCCACAATATGATATCGCTGTTGATTGTCTGGATAATTTTGACACCCGATTTATCCTCAATGATGCATGTGTCAATGCAAATAAGCCCTTTGTTCATGCGGGCATTGGTGAGTTCTATGGCCAGCTTATGACTATAACTCCGGGATTTGGCCCATGTTTGCGCTGTTTGTTCCCAAACAAGAAAAAAGAAGAAGGACCAAAAAAGCCCTTTGGTGTTGTTGGCTCGACCCCCGGTGTTTTGGGTTCAATGCAAGCATTAGAGGTTTTGAAGTTTCTGTTGGGTTTGCCTGTCGCCAATGATGGGTTGGTTGTTTATGATGGCTTAAACCTAAGTATTGAGAAAATCGGAATCGAGCCAGCAGCGCATTGTATTTGCAGAACATTGTGCGATGGCCGCAGATGATGTGTACAGATTAGCGCTTGCCTCTGAATGTTTTGCTAAGAAAATCAGTGATTTTCATTCTGCGCCGTAATCTCGCACAAAATTCGTCATTACGTGTAATTTTTTCCAAATTTAAAACCTCATCAAAACCCGATTGCTCAGGTTTTGATGAGGTGCGTTGTGCTCGTATAGACATGAGTACACACTTTAGAATTAGTAGTTTACTGCACGCAATTCAAAATACGCTTGCCCATGTCCGCATGTGGGACACATATTCGGTGCCTTTTCAAAATCGACAATATGTCCGCACTCACGGCAAATCCAAACCACTTTTTCTTTTTTCGCAAACACAGCGCTTTCTTCAACATTTTTCAGCAGCGTCAGATAGCGTTCTTCATGCTCTTTTTCTATATTGCCAACCATTTCAAAGAGCTTCGCAATCCTGTCAAATCCTTCTTCTTTCGCTTCTGTAGCCATGCGCTTGTACATTTCAGTCCACTCATCGTTTTCACCTGCGGCGGCGGCCTTTAGGTTCTCGGAAGTAGTTGGAATCTCGTCATTATGCAGGAGTTTAAACCACATTCTTGCATGGGACATTTCATTGTGTGCAGTTTCTTCAAATATGGCTGCAATTTGCTCATATCCCTCTGCTCTTGCCTTACACGCAAAGTAGCTGTACTTATTGCGTGCCTGACTTTCTCCCGCAAACGCTTCCATCAAATTCTTTTCTGTTTTTGTTCCTTTTAACTGTGCCATTTTTTCTGTTTCCTTTCTTTAAACATCTAAATAATTATATATTTGCTGCTATTATGCATTTACGCAGTTTTGCACTTTGAACACACACCATGAAATGATAGGTTGTGGCTTGTGATATCAAATCCGTCTATATGTGAAAGCCGGTCGCAAATGTCGGAAAAGTCAGCTTCCACATCAAAGATCTGCTTACACGATCCACAAATCAAATGATAATGTTCATGAAGGTTGTGGTCATAGTGTGTAGAGCGGCAGAGATTGCTTATGTCTAAAAGCGCTCCATCCTGAGCCATCTGGCTCAGATTTCTATATACCGTAGCTTTGCTTATAGTGGGGTGCTGTTCGATCACATATTCATACACTTGCTCGGCCGTTGCATGGATATTGAGTGCCTTGACTGCGTTAAATATGAGCTGCCGCTGGAGTGTGTTTCTCTTTGTGTTCATCTTTCTATGCAAAAACCTTTCTGATAATTGCCCCTAATTGATAATCGTTATTATAAACTGTGTTCTTTTATTTGTCAACAAGAAAATACAGATACCATAGAAATATTCTTCTATCGCATCTGTTTTATTGACAGGTAATACACAATATGGCACATATATGAGTTATGCTAAAAGCGCCGATGAAATACGAGATGTGATATTGGGAAATAAGTAGCATAAGCTGACGGGCATTCGGCTCCCGGAGCCTCCTACCCCCCACCAAAAATGTGAATCATTTCCACATTATCTCCGGAGGCAATCGCTGTATCCGGCCAGCGCTCTTCCTCGATAACTACACCATTTACCTTCACTATAATATGGCTGAACTCATAGTTGTTTTCGGCCATCAGGCTGGTTACAGTCGCCCCTTCCCGGTATGGGTAGGGGCGATTGTTGAGTTGTATGCTCTGATTATTCATACTTGGCGTATTGCGAATCAGAAGGCCAATAACCTTCGTCTTTCAGATATGGACGAACCACTGCCACAAGCTCCGGCAAATCCATACCTATTTCTATCAGCTTTTCGAGCTTAGGAATACCATTGGGCGTCCAACCCCGGCGCTTATAAACAGCATCTACGAGTTGCCTGAATTGATCCCAGCGATAATCCATGGTTATCTTAACTTTCTCTTCTGTACTCTTGCCTGCTGGGTCAATACCTATTGCATCTTTCATCAGCTTATCATAGCGCTCTTCTCGCGAAAGATACTCACTCTCAGTGATTGGACCAAGGGAGCGTCCGGGCGGCATATCATGCTTACGTTGACCACTGCCCATGCGCAATATGAATATGCGCTGGAAAGTATAGACTCTCTCACTTTGCTCTACCATCGACGCTTCGTTATGCTTAAAGCCCGTTACACCCTCATAGATATCAAAGTAGTTTTGAACATGTTCCGGAATCTTTGCAGGCTCTTTTTCATGCTTATTATTCACCGGAGTTACATCATTCCAAGGGAGCTTGCATAATCCCAGCAAACCAAACCATGTGCGAAACATCGGGAAATAGTGCAGCGCCTCAGCCTTATCTTCAAACGTTGGTATCTGATTATTGACCATGTCCATAAAGATGAGCCATGCCTCGTCATGCTGCGGGCCTTTGTTACACAGTGCATAACCGCCCTGCTGTGCAAGAGACTCTTTCATTAAATACTCGGAATATTCAAGCCCCTTGTTTTCCATGCCAAAATCTTCCATTTCAGCAACCTGCTCCTGAGTCATCTTGATCCAGGGTCTGCCATTGGTATATGCGCAGTCGGGGTCGTCGCTGTAATAGGGCTTTCCTGCAGGCCAAGTTGTAATTTCAGTGCGGCTGATTGTAGGAATCCCTGCTATTTTTTCCCAGCGAGCCGGCGTTGCTATAAAGGCTGAATCATTATTCGCACCGCCATTTTCAAGCATTGTGCCTTTGATTTCGCCCAGGACTTTTTCATCGTCATAACCTTCACTCTTCAGATACGCACAGTCAGCGAGGTTTTTGTTAAAATGCGCCGTGGGAATCGGCTTGTCAATCGTCGGCTCTTCGATGCTCTTCCAACTACGCCCTGAGAGCATACTTTCAAATTCAGGTGTGGGCTTTCCAAAACGCTCGGCAAATATCCGCTTCTGCTGACGCACACCCTTGCCTACGATTACGCCAAATCCGTCTCCCGCAACCATCTGATGCATTAGTTCATTGAGCGCAAACCCGTTACCCCAGCGCATATCCAGACCTTCTGTATCATCAAGATTAATAAGCCCTCGCTGATAACATTCCTGTGCAAACGCTGTCATTGTGCCGTGAGATATCGTATCTATGCCATATGTGTCACAATAGAAATTTGCTTCCAAAATCCAATGTGGGTCAAAGCAGCCTACATTGGAGCCCAGCCCTCCGGCATTTTCATATTCTGGGCCATCAACACAAACTTTGCTGCCCTTATATGCCCCTGTCCTCAGCTCGAAATTATCTGCAGCTTTAGCACAGCTCATGGAACAACCAAACCAACACCCATCAGGAACATTCTGTGTGACATATTTTTCTATAAAAACCTTGGATGCGATTTTTGGCGTTTCGGGATGGGCACCGTAACGATAATTATGCGTTGGCAGCAGGTCGTATCTATCCATAACTTCTATGATATTTGCTGTGCCGATTTTGCGCATGTTGTTTTGCTTTGTGTCTAGCGTTGCCATTTCTGTGTGCAGCCGCACACCTGCCGCATTAATAAGCCCTTTTTTTGCTGGGTTATTAAGATCGCCATTGAGACCCCTAAAACGCACGACAACAGCTTTTATATTCTTGTGGCGAAATACTGTGCCTATCCCACCGCGCCCGGCCTGCTTGATGCGGGCGCAATTGCGGCGTTTGTCCCAAAACGAAAAATTCAGGCAACCCAAATACGAATGCTCGGCTGCACGTCCGCTGGCTATGACAGAAATGTTCTCTTTGTCCGCATCATTTTCAGCGAACATTTCATGCAATTGCTCACAGAGTATGTGGCTATCTATCGCAACTTCCGGCGCCGTTTCTACAGTCACTGTGTGGGCATTGCCGTCAATATATATAATCACTTCTTCGTCAGCAATGCCTTGTAGTTCAAGTGCATCGAAGCCTGCAAACTTGAAAAATGGGCCAAAATACCCGCCGACGTTGCTGTCAAACGGCAGATTCGTTACAGGGGAAATAGAGCAAACAAGCGACTTGCCTGTTCCCGGATACTGGGTTATTCCACATAATGGGCCTGGCGAAATAACTACATTGTTTTCAGGTGCATTCCATTTGGTGTCGTCTTTTACTGCTTTCCAAAGGTGGTATAGGTCAAATCCCTTACCTCCTACGAATTTTTCTTTCATGGTTTCTGTGACGGCTTTCTCACCGATTACAACATTGCGCTCACCGACGATTTTATTTTGCAGCGGATCTTGATTTGCTGTATCGAAATCTCCACCGACACTGATATAGAGACTGCGATTATTGTATCCACGGTCTATTTTTGTTGGTTTATAGGCGTAAGTCGCAAGTGTTTTGTGTTTTTGTTTCATGGCCATTATTTCATCACGGCTTGCGATGTGATGGCGGTAGTCGTTTGCAACACGCTCTGTAAATTTCATTTTATTGTCCACCTCCTACGATTTCCAGCGCGCCGCTGGGGCATTGATTAACGCAAATTCCGCAGGCAACACATTTAAACGGCGTAGGTAATTCATCATGGTAGAACATATATCCTCTCAGGCACTCGGCGACACAGATGAGACAGCCCGTACAGCTTTTTTGATCCAAGCGCACCACGCCGATATCATCTGTCTCAAGCGACATCATTGAGCACATCGCTCTGCAAACTCCGCACTGGTCGCACACTGCTATTTTATGACCGCCTTTGCCGTCTTCATGAATTCTAATTGCGCTTTTCTCTTTTTCTGCATCATCGTTCCACGCTAAAGCGCACATTTCTTCACATGCCCCGCAGCCAGTACATTTTTCAGGATATGTCTTCAACTTTTTCATATCAGTGACCCCCTCTGTTCCATACGGTATTTTGGGGATATTCTATCATATATACAGCTATTACTTCAATACTAACAAACAAATAACTTGCTCTGCTTGACGGAAGTCAAATCCCTGGTAGTTTATAAAACCAGCCAATACCGTATGCATGGTATTGGCTGGTTTCTTTAAATCTCTGCTATTTCGTATTTTTAATTGTGACCCGCATCAGTCAAGACGCAGTTCCCGCTCCGCTGCTTTGCGTGTTTTCCAAACATGCAGACCCAGGGAAAGGCCTATAACGCCATAAGTCATGAAGTTTCGCGTCGCCTCAGCAACAAGCTCATTACCGAAGATAAGTCGTCCTACTCCTGGCGAAACAACAAACATTGCGTGGAACAGTAAAAGTCCCAGCACCGCGTTTTTAACACCCGCTTTAGCGGCAGTCGCACCACCTACAAGCAAAGCCGCAACTGAAAACATACCTATTTGCCTGTGCGCAGTATATGTGCTGACCGTGCCCATGTTTTGAAGGAATATAATCATACCCCATGCACCCAACACAGTTGAAATCATTGTCGCAATGATTCTCGTGCGGTCAACATTGATTCCGGATGCATTAGCAATTTGCTGGTTTTGGCCTACACTCCGACAATCCTGGCCCAGTTTAGTTTTGGTAAAGTACATCGTAAACAAGCAAAATGCCAGTATCACAAGCCCTGTCACAACAGGAATCATCCGCATTCCAGCAAATGGCGAAACCGGGAGCTGGAATCCGGAGCCAATAGCTGGGAACCAAAATATCATGCCATTGGGCATCAAAAAGCCATGCAGAGCCAATAGCGCAACAAACCCCCAAAAACCGCATTTGAGACCAAACACCAGCTTCGATGATTTTTTTATGGCTTTGTTCTTTCCTGCCATTATCCGACGTATGACCAGAAACGCAACCACACCTATAGCCATTATAAATAACGCTAAAGTAAAGTCCATCTGCCATAAAAAGTCCATCGAATTGGATAATCCCGGCACATGGTCTGGATTTCTCATGGCCACCGGATGCGTTGGGTGCGCACCCATATCAAACGCCGCACGTATGCCTACGCCGGGAACGGCCTCCCCATCTAATGTGCGTGGAATAATCATAGGATGACCTGCGGCTACGGGTATAATGCCCCCAATCACAAACAATACAAATATCAGGAATAACCCTTCTGCAAAAAAACCGACAATGATTCCTGCAATCATTTCTTGCCCGCGTGTCTTGTTATAAAGCTTACCTGTAAGCCATCCGAACAAGAGTGCAATAGGAAGCGCTATCAAAAAGCATAGCATCAGCCCTCCCATGCCGCCGATACCAAAATATCGCACCGGGATTATTGCAAGTACCGCAGCAAGCGCTCCGACTACTATTCCGAAGTTTAGACCAAGACCTGCCATAACCGGGATAATCAGCGCCAGCACTAAAAGCCCATTGCGGAAAAATCGCGATAAAACTTCATCCAGCAACCCACTGACAGATATCCCGGGCGATGAAAAATATCCCGCCACTACAAATATCACAAAGACTATTGTAACAACATTATTTGTTAGGAAAGCACGAGCTTTTGACGCAAAATCATTTCTGCTATCTATCATAGTTACTTTCCGCCTCCCGTTATTTTAGTTAACGCATAGAGAATAATCGCATTTTGGATAACCATTCTCGCCGCATCTGTCATGTCTGCACCTGCCAACAATTGCGAAAATACAGGTGGAACTGTTGTCAGCAAGCCCTGGAACAAAACCACACCGATTATAACGTGGATGACTTTAGCCCTCTGAGCCGTCGCACCGCCCACGAGCACTGCGGCGACCGCCGGAAATGCCATCCAAAGAGGAAAGTCATATAACTGAACAAATCCGAAACTTTGAGCATATACAACCACACCTACAGAGGCCAAACTTGTTGAAATAACGTTAGCAATAATTCTGCTTCTATCTACATTGAGCCCCGCAGCTCTGGCAAACATAGGATTAGCGCCAACCGCAGAAATGGCTATGCCTGTCTTAGATCGGAAAAACAGCCAAATAAGGGTACAAAACGCAAGGAACACCAATATAGTTCCTGTAGGTATTGTAAGCCTGCCTAACTCAATCTTCAGAAAATCATCTAAAACCTGACTTGCGGCCACGGCATCAAGTGCAATGGTGTTGCGCAAGCCTTCTCCAAGAAACCAACCCAGAAATGGGTTGTCAAAAGGCACCGTCAGCCATACGATAAAGAACACCGTTGTAACTGCAAACCCTGTGTATGTCGCAATGGCCATTTCAGAGCCTTTGACAGCGTTCATAAGCACACCGTACAGATAACCCATGATGATTCCCATAACAAGAGCTATACCTGCCGCCACAAGCAGCAAATATACGCCGGCAAACCCGAACTGAATAGCTGCAACCATTGCAAACATACCGCCACAAAGGCCTATAGGAAGTGCAAAGTTAGGGCCAGTGCCGGATTGGATGGATGGAACCATAGCAAGCGTAAGCATTCCCCATATCGCTGCGCGTTGAAGAGAGTCTGAAATAAGCCATATCCATGGCATATCAATGATTGCCGCCACAATCAAAACGATGACCCAAAATCCACCGATGATAAAAGGAGCTGGGGGTAAACCCTTTATAAACTCTTTAATGTCAAATCCGCTTTTTGCAGTCTCTTCCATTATTGCGCCACCTCCCTTTCAGAAACGTTTTCAGAGTCTATCGTTGATGTGCAAATACCGGACATCATCAGACCAAACTCAACGGGTGACGCGTTTGGCGGTAGTGTCCCGATAACTTTTCCCTCACATATTATTGCAACGGAATCACAGATGCTGCATAGCTCAGCAAGCTCGGATGATGTCATAATTATGGTCATACCATGGTCGTTTGCCAGGCTACGCAAGAGGTCAAGAATCAGTTTCTTTGCCCCAATATCGACGCCTCTGGTCGGCTCAGATACAAACAGCAGCTTTGGCTTTTGTGTCAATGCCCTCGCAACGCATACTTTTTGTTGATTGCCGCCGCTTAGTCTACCGGTATTCTGTTTTTCGGATGTGCAGCGTATATCCAAGTCTTTTATCATCTTCAAAGCGTTCTCTCTAATCGCTTTGCCGTCTCGCAATCCTAAGCCGTTAATGAAGTTGCCGTGTATGCTCATATCTGTAAATGCAATATTGTCATCGATTGGCTCATCGAGTAAAAGACCTACGCCTTTTCTGTCCTCACTGACGAAACCTACCGCAGCTTTCAGAACTTGTTTTGTTCTGTTCAGCGGCAGAGGCTTACCTTCAAAAAGGACTTCGCCTTTGGCTGGATACATACCCATAACACCATTAGCGATGCCCAACTTTCCTTGCCCTGCCAGACCACCGATACCAAGAATTTCGCCCTTGCGGACTTTAAGATCGACACCCCTGACTCGCTCTGACGGCATGGCAACATGCAAATCTTTAATTTCAAAGATAACCTCGTCGCTGATTTCACGAACGATGTTATCTTCCTTGTCAATGCTTACTTTTCTGCCAATCATAAGCTCTGCTATTTCTAAAACATCTGTATCTTTGACATCTTTAGTAACGACAAGCTCACCATCACGCAATACAGTGACCCTATCACAAACTTTTATGATTTCATCAAGGCGATGACTAATGAACACAATTGCGATGCCTTCTGCCGCGAGCCTACGCATCGCTGCAAGAAGGCTCTCTGCTTCAGATTCCGCCAAAACCGCAGTTGGTTCGTCCAAAACCAGTATTCTTGTATTCGTCTTATCTATTTCTCTGGCAATCTCAACAAATTGCATATACCCGATGGGTAGTCCTGCAACAAGCGCAAACTCATCAATATTCATTTCAAGCCGGTCTAGCGCAACTCTGGCATCACTGTTCATTGTTTTAAAGTCCAGGGTTTTCATCCTGTCTCCAAAAATGCGGCTCGTGGCGCTATTGAGCGCGTTTTCCTTTGGAATTTCTCGGTTGATTTTGATGTTTTCAGCTATTGAAAAAGCAGGTATGAGCATAAACTCTTGATGCACCATGCCGATACCCATTTCCATAGCATCGTGTGGCGACATGATTTTGGTTGGCTCACCATCTATGCACACATCTCCCTCAAATCCACCTGTTGAGTGGATTACGGGCATTCCGAACAGGATATTCATAAGTGTAGATTTTCCCGCACCATTTTCACCGATGAGGGCATGGATTTCTCCCGCTTTAATCTCGATATTTATGTCACGGAGTACTTGGTTGCTTGCGTAATTTTTGGATACTCCTCTAAATTCGAGAAGGTTCTGCGCCATATCAGCATCTCCCCTTAATATAAGTTTTTAACTTATTGCAGCAAACTGCCGCAAAACGGCGTGTCCGTTTTGCGGCAATTGACCGTCAATTATTCGCTTTAAGTTATTTCTGTGATATGTAAATCACATTTTGCTATTGCTCAATTGATTTTAGTAGGTGATAGAGTCTACTATGCCGAGGAGGAAGTGATTAAATGTGCGACCATCTATAGTCAGTGGCTCTAGCGCAATATCAACGCCAGGTATGCCCAATTCCGCTGCATAATCAGCAACAATACGTCTCAGGACATCAACGTCAATCACACCATGTTCTTGAGGAACAGTGCCATTAATCCACTCTACTGCATAGTAGAAGCCCATTTTTGTCATAGCCATTGAGTTTGGCAGTGCCCAACCAGCAATCCTGCCGGTCATGCCCGCTTCTGCAACAGCTGCTCTTGTCAAAGCAATAAGCTCATTGAGGTCTACCATTTGCATGATTTCTTCGCCGTCATCATCAAATTCACCGGTAGGAACGAATGCTTCAAGACCCATTGCTGTCGGATATCCGTGATACGGTGATGGGCAGCAAGGCTCAATAAACATAGCGCCTGTCGCCATAACCTGAGCTATAAGCGGCACCATCATACCACAGTTTGTTGCAAAGAACGCAGTGTTCGGACCAAGTGCTTCAACTTGTCTCGGTATATCTTGGTTTATGTGAAGCTGAGTCGCAGCAACACCACCGTCTCCCATTGGGTCGGGAGCTACGAGTTCTACAAAGTTGATGCCTTCTCTCTCGGCAGCAGCGCGCATGTTGTCACGACGCATAGCGAGAAGCGGCACACCCATATGTCTTGGGAAAGAAATGTGTGCGATAGTTTCAGCGCCCATAGCTGCAGCTTGTACAACAATGGTATCACCGCGCATTGGGTTGTTTTGGTCAAGAAGCAGGTTTGCTCTCATGGCAACTTCTGCGGGGTCTTCTGCTGCTGATGCATATGCTATAAATATATCATCGCGTGTTGCAAGTAGCGCATCCACTGCTGCATTGGTATTGATAACTGCTTGGTTGATGATAACTGCGCGTATTTCAGGATCTGCTGCGAGTTCCTGAAGAATGGAAATCATCATTTCGCCTTCCTGTGCAAACAGCATAGGCCAGACTCTGTGAATGACTTTGTCTTCGCCATATCTGAGCACAAGAGCTTCCGCACTGCGGAATTCTTCTTCGTTCTGGCTCACTTCATTTGTGATTATTGCTATTCTGCCTGGGAAAGGTTCTGTGGTTGCTGGGGCTTCCGGTTCGCCTGGTGCGGGAGCCGGTGCAGGCTCGCCCGGAGCCGGTGCGGGTGCAGGTTCGCCCGGTGCTGCTGGTGTTTCTGGTGCAGGTGCTGGCTGACCTGGAGTCGCCGGAGCTGCTGGTGCTTCTGTTACACATGCTGCCGCAATTGGTACGATCATGCATAGTGCAAGGATACAACATAAAATCTTTTTCTTCATTTTACTTTTTTCACTCCATTTCTTTATTCTCTTCAACATCTTAAAGCGCAATCTAATATACGCCTACAGTATTCTACACACTTCTCACTATCGGGTCAAGATATATTTTCCGTTTTGCGTTGAATTATGATATTTATTCGTTGTTTTATACTATTGCCGCACACTAATTTCGACTTCATAAGCGGAA
>Ga0123355_10000558_pt1 | contig 49958 bp, 50 predicted proteins | sample TergutEmb28metaG_3_FD_89872 | JGI IMG/M metagenome (GOLD analysis project Ga0123355, IMG submission 89872) | Embiratermes neotenicus P1 segment gut microbial communities from Petit-Saut dam, French Guiana - Emb289 P1 | ecosystem: Host-associated > Arthropoda: Insects > Digestive system > Gut ...
CAGGGGAGGATATACGGTTTAAGAAGCCATTTGCTCAGGCTCTTTAGCGTAGGAGACCGTGGCTCCGGAGCGGGTTCCCTGGGCGGCTTCTTAAACCGTATATCCTCCCCTGCCGGAGCTTTTTGCGGAAATGCTTGGCTCACGCGCGGCAGGGGGGCGGGTTACTGGGCGAGCCTTTGTATGGTTTCCATGTCGAGGCCGGTGATGTCGTGGATCAGCTCCGGGGACAGTCCTTTTGCGAGGGCGTTGCGGGCTGTCTGCTCCATGCCCAGCCCAATGCCCTCCTTACGGCCTTTCTCTATGCCCCTGACTTCCCATTCCGCCGAAATACCGATTTCTTCAAGTGTTCGTTTCAATGACGCTATCGCCGTATTGCTCATCTTGTATGCCTCCTGTAACGCTTTCTTGTTCGCCCGCGCTACCGCGTCAAGATACGCCCATATCTGGGCATCCTTGCCCAGAGCCGCTATCTTGTCCGCAATCAGCCGTACCCGCCGCGCGTCAAGTTGGTCGTCCAAGCCTTTCAGCCAGACGTTTTCTTCCTCGGAAATTTTGCCGCTGTCAATTATCTGAATGGGCAAAACATCCCCGCTTACAATATATATCCCCGGCCATTTTTCTTCAACCGTGAATTTTCGATCTCCGGTCAGGTGGTCAATAAGCTTGCGGGGCTTGTGGCTTCCCACGAAAGTCAGGCTTAGGCCGCTTACATTCGCTTTGCGGGACGACACGTACAGGCAGGCGTAGGCGTAGGTCTTGTAAAACTCCTGGACAGACACGTAGTCGCCGGGGCTTTTGTACTCCAGTATGTTCACAGCGCGGAAAATCGAAGCGATGTTTTTCTTAATTTCCACGTCTGCGGTCTTTTTTATGATAACAACGTCAATGCGGAGGGGCTCAGTCGTGAGCTGCTGTTCCGGCGCAAACTCCAATACGTGGCGGTACTCGCCGAGTTCCATCTGGATCGCCTCGTAGAAGGCCGGATGCCACGCGATACGCTCTTTGGTTTGGGGCGCGGCTGGTTTTTCAGGTGGCGTGGTCTTTGCCATAGTACAAGTATAAGCCGCCCAGTGGGGAATAACAAATGCGGGGGGAATGCCGTAAGCTCCGCCTGCTTCGCGCAGCCTTCCCGGCCCCGCCGGGAAGGCCCCCAGCAATGCCCCCGCCGCGCGTGAGCCTCTAGGACAATGCCCGGCAGGGGAGGATATACGGTTTAAGAAGCCATTTGCCCAGGCTCTTTAGCGTAGGAGACCGTGGCTCCGTAGCGGGTTCTCTGGGCGGCTTCTTAAACCGTATATCCTCCCCTGCCGGGGCTTTTGGCGGAAATGCTCACGCGCGGCGGGGGGCTGGCGAGAATGGTGAAAATTTGCTACAGTAAAGTAGTCAGACTCAAACCACATGGAGAATATATGGCCGTTTTTGTTACCGGGGCCGGGGGCTTTCTTGGCCAGGCGCTGGTTGGCGCCCTTATCGAGCGGGGCAGGGAAGTACTCGCCTTCGATTTTAACCCGCCCAGCGAGGAGACCCTGTCCCGGTGGAAGGGCAAGGCGGAGTTCTGTCAGGGGGACATCCGGGACTCAAAGCTCATCTCTAGCCTTACCGCCCGCAGCGGGACAAGCGACCCCGTCATTCATCTGGCGGGCATCTTGACCGCCCGCTGCGACCAAGACCCCAATCTGGCGATGGAGGTCAATGCCGGGGGAACCGGCAACGTCCTTAAAGTCGCGCTGGAAAACGGCAAGCGCCGGGTCGTGTTCGCCAGCACAATCAGCGTGTACGGGCGGGGACTTCCTCAGCCCATTGTCGAGGACGTACCCCTGGAGCCGGACGGCTGGTACGGCCTTACCAAGCAGTTCGCCGAGCAGATGGGCCTTTTGTACGCCCGCCGCCACGGCCTCGATTTCCGGGCAATCCGCTTCGCCGCCGTTGCCGGGCCGGGCCGGGTCGCCGTGGGCTCCGCCAGCCTGTTTACCTCACTCATCGCCGAAAAAGCCGCGAAGGGGGAACATTACGACATTGAAGTAACCGCCGACACCTCCTATCCTGTGGTGTACATCACGGATGCCGTCAGCGCCCTGCTGAAACTCATGGACGCCCCGCAGGCGAAAAGCCGGGTGTACAATATCGCTTCGGGGAATGTCGTCGTCGATAAAATGACAGCCTACGTTAAAAGCATACTTCCCCACGCGTCGTTCAGTTACAAGACCAACGAAGGCATTATGGCCGTTGTGTCCGGATACAAGGAATGGACAATAGACTGCGCCCGCGCGGAAAGAGAAATCGGCTGGAGTTCCGGCTATACCGTCGAAAAAATGGTGGACGACATTATAGCCAAGACCCGCTTGGCGTGAGGCCGGGATGTTAGGGCCAATAGTAAACGCCGCCGTTATCGTCATTTGCGGCCTTGCCGGATGCTTCCTTGTCCGCAGCATCCCTCCAAGATTTGAAGAGATAATACGAAAAGCCGCCGGCCTTTCCGTCGTGTTTGTCGGCATTAGGGGCGCGCTGGTAAACGAGCGCCTGACGCTCCTTATCATGAGCATGTTCATAGGAGCCGTTATCGGGGAACTGGTGGACATCGACGGACGCATGAACCGCTTGGGCCAGTGGGCGGAACGCAGGCTTGGTTCCGGCGGATCAAGCGGCGGGCGCTCGTTTTCAAGGGGCTTTGTTACCACCAGCGTGCTGTTCTGCGCCGGATCAATGGCAATCGTCGGCTCCATACAGAGCGGCCTTACCGGCAACCACGAGATACTGTTCGCCAAGTCCGTTCTTGACGGGGCCATCTCCATCGTTTTTGGGGCGTCTATGGGAATCGGCGTAGCTTTTTCCGCTATTCCGGTGTTTCTTTATCAGGGGGGAATTGTCCTGTTGTCCATTGCCGTAAGGGATGTTCTTACGCAGGACATCATCAGGGAAATGTCCGCCGCCGGAAGCCTTGTTGTGGCGGCTATCGGATTTAACTTTTTGAGCATAAAAGAGATTAAGGTCGCCAATTTTATACCGGCGATTTTTATTCCCCCCGTCTACATGATGTTCGGGGAGCTTTTGCGGGGTTGACTTGAACAAACTCATTATTAAGGGCGCGCGCGAGCATAACTTAAAAAACATCGACCTGGAACTGCCCAGAGACAAGCTCATCGTCATATCCGGACTTTCCGGCTCCGGGAAAAGTTCCCTCGCCTTCGATACCATATTCGCCGAAGGCCAGCGCCGCTATGTCGAAAGCCTTTCGGCCTACGCCCGCCAGTTTTTGGGCCGCATGGACAAGCCGGATTTGGACTACATTGAGGGCCTTTCCCCCGCCATCTCCATAGAGCAAAAAACCACCCACCGCAACCCCCGATCCATCGTGGGAACCGTAACGGAAATATACGACTACTACCGCCTCTTGTTCGCGCGCATCGGCATTCCCCATTGCCCGGACTGCGGCAAGGAAATCCACGAGCAGCCCATCGACCAGATTATTGACACCATCATGCAGATGAAAGAAGGCAGCCGTATTCAGTTGCTGGCCCCGGTAATCCGGGGGAAGAAAGGGGAACACCAGAAAATTATCGAGGACGCGAAAAAGGCAGGCTTTGTCCGGGCCAGAATAGACGGCGTTCCGGTAAGCCTTGACGAAAAAATACGCCTTGACAAGCAGAAAAAGCACACGATAGAAATCGTGGTAGACCGCCTTGTCATGGGAAGCGGCATCAGGCAGCGCCTTGCCGAGTCCGCCGAGGCGGCGCTTCAGGCGGCGGACGGGGTCATGCTTGTCCTTTGCCAGAGCGGGGGAGGGGACTCAGAGCCCGCCGGGACGAGCGAGCGGTTTTTCAGCCAGAAGAACGCCTGCCCGGACTGCGGCGTTTCCATTCCGGAACTCCAGCCCCGGCTTTTTTCGTTTAACAACCCCTTTGGGGCCTGTCCCGCCTGTACGGGGCTGGGGCTTAAAATGGAGTTCGATCCCGCACTTATCATGCCCGACCGTTCCCTTTCGTACAACGAAGGGGGGCTATTGCCCTACAATCCCGAATCGCCGTGGTATCGCAGCCGCTTTGAAAGCCTCGCCAAGCACTATAAGTTTAGCCTGGACACGCCGCTGAAAAACATCCCCAAAAAGGCAATGGACGCCATGTTCTACGGGAGCGACGCGAACCTTGAAATTAACTACATCAACAAGGAAGGCACGCACCACTTCGATTACAACACCAAATTCCCCGGAATCGTGGAAGACCTTAAACGGCGCTACAACGAAACCCAGTCGCCGGGGATTAAGGACTGGCTTGAAAAGTTTATGAGCCAGAAATTTTGCGAGGAATGCGGGGGCAAGCGGCTTAAACCCGAAGTTCTTGGGGTAACCGTTGGGGGCCGCAATATTTGGGAACTTACCGGCCTTTCGGTCGCCGATTCGCTTAAATTTTTCCAGAACGTGAAATTCAACAAGACCGAAAGCGCCATCGCCTACCAGATTCTGAAGGAAATTAGAGCCCGGCTGGGCTTTATGCAGAATGTGGGGCTCGATTACCTTACTCTGGAACGCAAGGCCTCAACGCTTTCCGGCGGGGAAGCCCAGCGCATACGGCTTGCCACCCAAATAGGTTCAAGCCTTGTCGGTGTCCTTTACATTCTGGACGAGCCTTCCATCGGGCTTCACCAGCGGGACAACCAGCGCCTTATCGAAACCCTGCTTCACCTGCGGGACATCGGCAACACGCTTATCGTGGTCGAGCATGACGAGCAGACCCTGCGTACAGCCGATCACATTGTTGACCTTGGGCCCGGCGCGGGCGTGCATGGCGGGCAGGTTGTCGCCCAAGGGACTCCCGCCCAGATAATGAAATCTCAGGAAAGCCTTACCGGGCGCTACCTTTCGGGCAGCCTCAGAATGGAAGTACCCCCAAAGCGGCGGGAGGGCAACGGCCATAGCCTGCGCCTTGCCGGGGTAGCCGAGCACAACCTGAAAAATATCGACGTGGAACTTCCCTTGGGCAAGTTTACCTGCATCACCGGCGTTTCCGGGTCGGGAAAATCCACCCTGCTTTCCGATGTGCTGTACCCGGCGCTGTACAACCGGATAAACGGCTCGAACTACAGCGAAGGCCACTACCGCGAGCTTAAGGGGGCCGAGCATATCGACAAGGTAATCGACATTGACCAAAGCCCCATCGGGCGCACGCCCCGGTCTAACCCCATAACCTACGTGGGGGGCTTTACCGCCATCCGGGAAATTTTCGCGGGCCTTCCCGACTCCAGAATGAGGGGCTATAAACCGGGGCGGTTTTCGTTCAACGTCAAGGGGGGCAGGTGCGAGCATTGCGAGGGGGACGGAACCATCAAGATCGAAATGAATTTCCTTCCTGACGTGTACATTACCTGCGATAATTGCGGCGGCAAGCGCTTTAACCGGGAAACTCTGGACGTGCGCTACAAGGGCAAGAACATTTCCGAAGTGCTGGACATGACCATAGAAGAGGCCGCCGGGTTTTTCGCCCCCATCCCGCAGATCGCCAGAAAGATGGACACGCTTCTTTCGGTGGGGCTGGGATATGTCAAGCTGGGCCAGTCCGCCCTTACGCTTTCCGGCGGGGAGGCGCAGCGGGTAAAGCTGGCGCTAGAGCTTTCAAAGCGATCCACGGGCAAGACCTTTTACATTCTTGACGAGCCGACCACGGGCCTTCATTTTGCCGATGTAAAGCAGCTTATGGAGGTGATCCAGCGCCTTGTGGATCAGGGGAACACCGTGGTTATGATAGAGCATAATCTGGACGTGCTGCTTCAGGCCGATCACCTTGTTGATTTGGGGCCCGAAGGGGGAGACCGGGGCGGGCGGGTCATCGTTACCGGCACGCCGGAGGAAGTAGCCGAATGGGAGCCTTCCTACACGGGCAATTACATAAAAGAGCTTCTGGCCGAGCGGGTAAAAAAGAAAGCAAAGCCAAGGGCGGCACGGCAATGCGCCGCTTCCTGACCCGTCATGGCGCGGCGGCTGTCCTTTTGCCGTGCGCGCTGCTTGCTCTGGCGTTTCCCGCCGGGGCGCAGGAAGCCGATCCGGACTATGCCGCCGCCGCTGAAATAACCGGCAATGCCTACGGCGACGCTGACGGCAATGCCTACGGGGACGCTGACACCGATGCCGTGGGCGATGCCGCCGAGACCGAAACCGCCGCCGCCGTTCAGGTTGTCGAGGAACTTCACCCTGACGCCGCCCGCCTTGAAATGGAAATCAGAACCTCCTCGCTCATGGAACTGGCTTCGTGGGCCAGAGAACTGGGCCTAAGCGACGGCGGCACGCGGGAAGACCTTGCCTCTAGGCTCCGCGCCCACTATCGGCTACCATCTCCCTTCGGGGCGGCCTTTGTGGAGCAGCGGGTTATCACCATTGAATCAGCCGTTACCACCGAATACTTTACCCTTGACGTGGTAAACGAGGATTACGCGCGCTTTCGGGGGAACGTGGTAATAAGCCTTATGGACGGAAACGCCGTTCACCGGATTAGGGCTCAGGAAATACTCTACAACCGCACCCGGAACGTGCTAACAGCGTCCGGCGGGGTCGAGTATGTCAGGGAGGAAGGCAGCACCGTAGAAACATTCCGGGGGGACTCGATCACCGTAAACCTTGATAACTGGTCGGGCATATTTATCGACGGCGTGTCGGAGCGATCCATTGCGGGCAACCCCACCGCCTACCGCTTTGCCGGAACAATTATCTCCCGCAGCGCCGAGGGAGCCACGGTTCTTACCGGGGCGGAAATTACCAACCCGGCAAACGAGGAGGCGTTTTGGTCTATCACCGCTTCAAGGCTGTGGCTTTTGCCGGGCAACGATTTCGCCATCCTTAACGCCGTTCTGCGGGTGGGCAATATCCCCCTGTTTTACATTCCCTTTTTCTACTTTCCCGCGGATCAGGTGGTCTTTCGCCCGGTGCTGGGGTTCCGCACCAGAGAGGGAACGTTTTTGCAGACAACCACCTACCTTTTGGGCCGCCCCCGCGCCGATGTAATTACCGAAAGCTCTATCTCCATGATTTTCGGCGGCGCTGACGAGGGTATGGAAACACGGCGCGAAGGGATATTCCTTAGAACCACCGGGGAAAGAAGGCAAGACCCCAGCGACATCCGCCTTTCGGTGCTGTTCGACGCCTATGTAAACCTTGGCGCTTACATGGGGATGGAGCTTAACCTTCCCCGGCGGGGCCCCTTGGGGGAAATCGCCATTTCAGCGGGACTTGGCTTTACCCGCAATATTTACCAGATTGGCCACAGCAATACTCCCTTCCTGAATCACGACGGGGTAAGCGACTGGAACCGGAGTTCGTTCTTTTTTCTGGATTTGCCTGTCAGATACCGTTTTAGAATGACCGGTTCCTACCAGATACCCTTCGGCTCCCTTTCTTGGGACATTCCCTTCTATTCCGACCCGTTTGTTGACCGGGATTTTATGCGCCGCCCGCAGCCCAGAGACTGGTTCAGTATGCTTAGGGAATTCGCCGAAGGGGAAGGGCTTGACGACGAACACGCCGCCAATACCATTATGAGTTCGTACGACTGGAGGCTAAGCGGCAATTTTACCTTTCCGGCGGCGAGCCTTCGCCCCTTTGTCAACACGCTTTCGATTTCCAACATCTTTAGCTCGCTGACTTTTAACGTGCGCAACTCGCCCCCCCCGGCGAACCCGGCATCGCCGCCCAACCCCGAGGCGGCGTTCTTCTTTCCCAGCCGCTTTACCGTCTATTCGATTAACGCCGTCATTGCCGGAAACCCGCTCAGCCTTGGGGCCGCCCCGCCGGGGCCCGCGCTGCCCGCGCCGGGGCAGGAGCCGCCGGGGATTGCCCTGTTGCCGGATGTCCCCATTTCCCCCTGGCCAACGGTAGAAGTAGAGGAAGATACGGTGTATACCGGCGTACATGCCTTTTCGCCCCCCGCCTTGGCCCAAACCTTTCATCTGCGTCCGGGCGGGAGAACCCGGTTTTCCGTTGATTACCGCCTGACTCCCACCACGTCGATGGAAATGCAGTTTGACTCGTCCCCCGGTATCCCCAACGCTCCGCACTGGAGGGAACAGGAGGACGTTGACTGGGGGCAAATATCTACCATTCTGTCCCGCTTTAGGACGGACGGGAACATGGGCTTTGTTCTGGATCACCCCGGGGGCAACGCGACCTTGCGCTTTACGGGAACCGGCGAGTGGCAGGGTTTTATGTATCTTAACGAGGATGCCGAGGAGTTCGCCACGGGGCCCTATGACGACAGGCAGCCGGATCACGACAGGATTCAGGCTACGCGGGACAGGGCCGAAGGCCAGACTCAGTTCAGGTCGAACTGGGATTTTTCCACGACGCTGCGGCCCTTTTTTCAGAGCGCTGTCTGGGGCAATACCAGCCTTGTGTACAACGCCCGGGGGCTTTTGGCGAGAAACACCTTTGACATGGAAGCGGGAACCAGAAACTGGGAATTCCAGTCATGGGACGATGATCGCACTACCGGCATAACAGCCCATACGGTTGGCGCCAACATCGCCGCCAACATCATGGATCACAACCAGACGATTTCCATTTCCGCGGTACTGCCCCCGCTGGACGCCTCGGCGTCGGCGAACGCCACCTTCAACAAATGGATATCCACGACCAGCATACGGGCCAGCGTTCAAGACCCGTGGGACGACGACCGGGTATTTAACCCCATCCACATTACCGAAACCCTGACATTCACTCCCCGGATCAATTTTCAGCAGGTTGTGGTGGTTGACCCGGAACGAAACCAGTACACCACCCTTACTTCAAGGCTTAATCTTTGGTCTTTTAACGCTTCCTATTCGGTGCTGTACGCCACCCCGTGGAGGTTTAACCCGTACTGGTATCGTGGTTCGGGCTTGCCGCTATGGGAGCAGCAGGAAGGCGAGCGCCTTGAACCCCGGGAGTTCAGCATGGGCCACACCATGACGTTTTCACGGGATAACCTTTGGGGCAGGCGGCTCGGCTTTTCCGTAAACTTCAATTCCCGCATGGCTTTTAACCTTCAGCGCTACACCGATTCCCGCATGGATTTTTCCATGAACTTTACGGCCCGGATAACCAATTTTCTTGACATAAGCTTTGCCACGGTATCCGAAAACGCCGTGCTGTTCCGGTATTTCCAGCATATGCCGTTTTTCGACGCTCCGCCCGCTCCCCTTTGGGCCGGGTATGAAACCAATTTTTTCACCGACCTTATTAACTCGTTCCGCTTTGACGATCCGGAACTGCGCAGGCTGTCGGGCTTTAACCTAAGATCGATAAACGTGTCCCTTATCCATCACCTTGGCGACTGGAACGCCCGGCTCACCGTTCAGTCAACCCCCCGCCTCGATCCGGCCGCCAGAGAGTACCGGTTTAACAACGAGATTTCCTTCCTTGTCCAGTGGGTTCCCATTGGGGAAATTAGAACCCAGATAGACTACACCGAGCAAAGGCTCAGGGTCAGGTAGGGGCAGGGTACACCGCCGGGCATTAGGCCGCTGGCTCACGCGCCGCGGGGGGCGCCAGCATAGCTCGGAATATGAGCCTCAAGCGCCTTCCGTAACAGCCCGCTATCCCGGTATTTCTCCGGCTGGGCCGGATCAAAGCGGCAGATCGGGCGCAGTTCTTCCATAATGGCTTTTATATCCACATGAGCCGGCGTGTCCCGGCCCAGCTTAAGGATGCGGTCAAATTCCGTAGGCTTAAGTGTTTCAGAGTCCCAGTTGAGTTTTTCGTCCAGCCGCTCCCCCCGGCGCAGCCCCACATATTCAATGCCGATGTCCCGCTCCGGCTCAAGCCCGTAAAAGCGGATCATCTGCTCGGCAAGGTCACGGATACGCACCGGCTCTCCCATGTCCAGAAGGTACAGGCCGCCGTTTTCGCCCACGCCCCCGGCTTTGAGAACCAGGGAGCAGGCTTCGGGAATCGTCATAAACCATCGGCGCATATCGGGATGGGTAACCGTTACCGGGCCGCCTTTTTCAATCTGCTTTTGAAAAAGGGGCATAATGGAGCCCCTGGAGCCAAGGACATTGCCGAAGCGCACCACCATGAACGCCGCCGCCCGTTGCGAGGCTTCCCCCGCCGCCTGAAGAACCATGCCTTCGCAAAGAAACTTGGAAACCCCGTATACGGAGACAGGCTCCACCGCCTTGTCCGTAGTAATATGGACAAACCGCTTTACCCCATGCTTTTTCGCCGCGTGGACAAGGTTGTCCGTGCCGAAAAGGTTGTTTTCTATAGCCGCCACGGGGTTTTCTTCCATCATGGGGACGTGCTTGTAGGCCGCCGCGTGGAAGATTACATCGGCCCTCAGGTTGGCGAGTATCCAGTCCATGTAGTCCCGGTCGCGCAAATCCCCGATAACCGGAACCATCTCCGCCTTCTCGCCCACACCCTCCTCCTGCAAAAACTTCAGTTCCTTATCAATCTGATAGATGGAATTTTCCCCGTGGCCGAAAAGGTAGAGCCGGGCGGCTCCGCCGGAAAGGAGCTGCCTGCACAGTTCTGAGCCGATAGAACCGCCCGCGCCGGTAACCAGCACCCGCTTGCCCCTGAGGTACGCGAGGCTTTGGCGCAGGTTTACGGTTACCGGGGTGCGGCCCAGCAGGTCTTGGGGGTCAATCGAGCGGGTTTGAATAAGGCGAGCGCCTGAGTCCATGATTTGCGAAATGCCCGGCAGGATGCGGATTCGCTGGAACCTTGAGTTTTTCAGGATGCGGTACAGTTCTTCAAGGTATTTCCCGCTTGCGTCCGGTATGGCGATAATGGCTTCGTCGGCGGGGCGGAGCCGTAGAAGGCGGGCCACGTCCCGGATGGGCCCCAAAACCGGGGTGTTGTCGATACGGCGGCCTATTTTTTCCGGATCGTCGTCCAGAAACGCCGCCACTTCGCCGAAAATCCCCTTGGTCTTGATTTCGCGGGCCAGCGTCTGAGCGGCGAACCCCGCCCCGATAATGTACAAACGGCCCGACTTAAACCCGGTCATTGCTTACCATCACCCCCCGGCTTGCTCCAAAACCTCAAACCCCAAGTCTATGCAAAAGGAGTCGCCGTAAAGGTCTAGCCGTACCTTGGCCCTCCCTTTCCTCTTATCGGCCTTTACGATCCTGCCCTCAAGACCCGAAAGCGGGCCGGAAAGAACCACGATCCGGGAGTTTTCGTCAAAGTACACTTTGGATTTTCCCGCGACAGGGCCAACATTTTTCAAAAAATGAAGGAGCAGTTCCAAATCCCGGTTTTGAAGGGGCGTTATGTCCTTGTTGGACTTCAAAAAGCGGTAGAAACCTTCAGTTTTGCGGAAGGCCCAGTGGTAGCTGAGGATGCTATCTTCCTCGGACAGCTCCAGAAAAATATAGCCGGGGAAAATGGGGAGCTTAGAGGACACGGTCTTACCCTTGCGGCGTACATCCAGAGAACGCTGGGGGAAATACAGGGGCAGGGTGATTTCGGGATGCCGGGAATGAAACAGGCGCATATACTTTTCCTCGCCCCTCGTTTTTACCTGCAATGCGTAGTAGTTCATGTGTCCCGGCAAAAAACGTTAGTTGCCTATGAGCCCGGCTTCCCGCAGAAAATCCCTTGCCACAGCCTGAGGACTCTGGTGCAGGGCATCGACACGGTAGTTCAGTTCACGCATTCTGTCGTCGCTTAGCGTGCCAGTCAGCCTGTTCAGCAGTTGTACCAGTTCAGGGTGCCGCTCGGCGGTATCCGCCCGGATTATCACGGCGGCATGGTAGGCCGGGAAAAACCCAAGGTCGTCTTCAAGAACAACAAGGTTAAAGCGCAGCAGCATCCCGTCGGTGGAAAAGGCGTCCGTAACCTGCGTTTCGTTATTCATAATCGCCGTGTAGCGCAGGGCTCCCTGAATGACGACTTCGTTCGCGAAATTTAGCCCGTAAACCCTTTGCGCGCCCAAAAACCCGTCCGGCCTTTCGCCCATAAATTCCACCGTTGCCCCAATCGTAAGGCCTGGCGCGACTCTGGCAAGGTCGGAGATGGTTCTTAGGCCAAGCTGTTCAGCCGTGTCCTCGCGCACCGCCAGCGTGTAGGTATTGTTAAAGCCTAGCCTGTCCAGCATGATTACGTTGTACCGTTCCCTAAGCCCGCGTCTGGCTACCTGAAACGTCTCTTCCGAGTCCTCAGGCGGCGTATCGCCGAAGATATTTACGACAACAGTGCCGGTGTATTCAACGTACAGGTCAACATCGCCCCGGCGCCCGCTAAGGGCCCGAAACAACGGCCATGTGCCAAGGTTGCTTACCAGCCGGGTGTTCAGGTCAGTGTTCTCGTCAATCAGAATTTGCAGGGCATAGCCAAGAATAAACTGTTCGGTAAAATCCTTGGCTCCGATAACAATGGTGTCCCCCCGGCGTCCGCAGCCGGTAAAAAGCGCGGACACAAGCAGCAAAGCCGCGAGTAACATGGTAATCTTTTTCATCAATCTTCCTCCTGCGCTATCGCGCGATAAACGTGTCTTACTTATTTCCGCGGAAACACTTTGGGGTAACCGCTTTCTCGACCAATGATGCCACAAAATCCACCAAAAGGGCAAGCAGACAGGCGGGTATGGCCCCGGCAAGCACCATCGCGGTGTTCATCTGCACTATGCCGGTATGAATGACAAGGCCCAGCCCCCCCGCGCCGACAAAGGTGGTGATTGTGATAAGGCCGACCGACAAGACCGCCGAGATGCGTATGCCCGCCATGATAATGGGCAGCGCCAAGGGCAGCTTGATTTTGAACAGTATTTGCAGGCGCGTCATGCCAATGCCCTTGGCGGCTTCAAGCATTTCGGCGTTCTGGTTGGAAAGACCGGCGAAGGTGTTTTTGACAATGGGCAGGAGGGAGTACACAACCACCATAAAGATGGCGGGCCGCGCGCCTATGCCCAACAGCGGAACCAGAAACCCAAGCAGCGCGAGGCTCGGTATCGCCTGAACAAGGTTTACCACCGCCAAGGTCGGCTTGTTAAGCGGCTTTATGTAGCTTATCAAAATCCCCACCGGCACGCCAATAAGGATCGCAAGGCTTAAGGCGGCGCCTGTCAGCCGCACGTGTTCCCCAAGCCGGATCATAAGGGTTGACATATTCAATGTGATAAATTCAAACAGTGTCATGTTACTTTTCCTCCCCGTTGATGTACTGCTGGCTAACCGCCGTAAGAAGGCTGGACTTGGTAACAAGGCCGTGCAGGTTTTTATCTTCGTCAAGCACCGGGAACGACGAGCGGTCGCTGCGGTTTACGGACTGGAAAATGTCAACGATATTGGTATCCGGGCTTACCGATTCATACTCGGTAAGCATCGCCTGCGACACGGGGCCGTTTTTGTCCCCCAGTTCCCGCAAGTCTCTGGCAAAGGCGATGCCAAGCAGGCGCTTTTGCCTGTCGGTAATCAAAAGGCTGTCAACCTTCGCTTGGCTCATCTTGTACATACAGCGCAGTACCGTGGTATCCGGCGGAGCGCAGACGGGATGCTGTATCATGATGTCCTTGGCTTTTATGTATTCGGGGGACGACCATATCCTGTTCTTGCCGATAAACGCCGCCACAAAGTCGTTGGCGGGGTTTTTCATGATTTCCTCGACGGTGTCGTACTGCACAACCCCGCCGGCGTTCAGAATGCAAATCCTGTCGGCTATTTTGACGGCCTCGTCCATGTCGTGCGTAACAAAGACAATGGTCTTGCGGACATTGGCGTGCAGATGCGAGAGTTCCTCCTGAAGCTGAAGCCGTGTGGGGGGGTCGAGCGCCGAAAACGGCTCGTCCATGAGGATAACCTCCGGGTCGCAGGCAAAGGCCCTTGCCACCCCGATACGCTGCTGCTGGCCCCCCGAAAGCTGCGACGGATAGCGGTCCAGGTACAAATCAGGCTCAAGCCCTATCATCTCCATAAGCTGAAGGCTCTTTTTCGCTATCTCCCGTTTGTTCTTTCTTTGCAGCCGCGGGATAATTTCGATGTTTTGCCGTATCGTCATGTGCGGGAACAGCCCCGTTTGCTGTATCACGTAACCGATGTTCCGCCTAAGTTCAATCTCGTCCTTGTCGAAGATGCTTTCTCCGTTGACAAGCACGTTGCCCGATGTCGGCTTAATCAGGCGGTTGATGATTTTTAACAGTGTCGTTTTGCCGCACCCGCTTGGGCCAATTAAAACGACAAGTTCGCCTTTTTTGATGTTAAAGGTAATGCCGGAAAGCACTGTCGTAGGCCCGTATTTTTTCACAATGTTTTCGAACTGTATCATCCAGACAGTATACTACATCGGGCCTTCGTTGTCGAGAACGGGCCGCCGACGGATGCCGCCAGACACCGCCGGATACGGTAATGTGGCTGTTGACAATTCCGAAAATCCGGTGCATTATCTGTTAATCGCGCGTAGTTTTGGCGCGCGAAAAAGACGCAAGGGGGACTATTATGGCGTATTACATTGAGACTATTTTCAGGACCATACAGCCTATTGTATGGGGGCCGCCGACGTGGGCCATTCTGTTGGGGATCGGCTTGATTCTCTCCATCAGAACGGGTTTCTTACAGGTTACAAAGTTCACTCATTACCTTGACAGAACGTTGATTGACATGTTTAGAAAACCCGAAAACAGGAAGAACAAGCTGAAAGGGGGAGGGGACATTACCCCTTGGCAGGCCGTGAACACCGCGTTTTGCGCGACAATGGGCGTAGGTACGCTTGCCGGTACGGCTACGGCTATCGGCTTTGGCGGTCCTGGCGCGGTATTCTGGATGTGGGTCGTCGGCTTCTTTGGCATCGCGACCAAATTTTCAGAAGTTACGCTGGCGGTGCATTTCCGCGGGTTTAACAAAAAGGGCGAAGTCCTTTCGGGGCCCTTCGCGTACATGGAAAGAGGGGTTGGCTTTAAGCCGCTGGCCAAATTCTTTGCCGTGGCGGGCGCTATCGCCGCTTTTGGCATAGGCAACATGGTGCAGTCAAACTCCGCCGCGTTCGCGCTTGAATTCCAGTGGGGGCTTCCCCGCCTGTGGGTAGGCATCGTTGCGGCCATTTTGATCGGGCTTGTCGTTATCGGAGGGCTTAAACGCATCGCCAAGGTTGTCGAAAAGCTCATCCCGGCCCTCGCGCTGACGTCGATTGTGGCTTCCATTATCATCATATTGTCGAATGTTACAGGTGTGCCGTACGCTTTCGGCCTTATTTTCCGGGGCGCTTTCTCAAGCGAAGGTTTGGTTGGCGGCGTTTTGGGGGTAAGCATAATGTACGCCATACGCTTTGGTTTGATGCGCGGTATTTTCTCGAACGAAGCCGGCCTTGGTTCCGCCCCCATCGCTTACGCGGCGGCCAAGACAGACCATCCTACCAAGCAGGGGCTTTGGGGAGCGGTTGAGGTATTCATGGATACCCATGTGATGTGTACCCTGATCGCGCTGGTTATTCTTGTAACCGTGCCGTTGGGAGTTATCGCGCCGGGAACCGCTCCGGGCATGACAGGTTCTCCGCTTGTTATTTACGCCTTCTCTAGCTCGTTATTTGGCCCTGTGTTTGGCGGCGGGCTTATGACGATTCTTATAGCCATGTTCGGCTTTACGACGGTAATCGGCTGGGCGTTCTACGGAGAAAAATGCTTTGAGTACCTGTTTGGCTTAAAGCCCATTCTTGGCTACAGGCTGGCGATGCTCCCTATCTGCGTGTTTGGAGCCACAGGCGGCGTAGCGGCAATTTGGGCAATCGCCGACACTTTGAACGCCTTTATGGTAGTCCCCAATATTATCGCGCTGCTCCTGCTTTCCGGGACTGTCAAAAAGTTGATGAACGATTATTTCAAGAATCCTGACAAAATCGACTATACGTTTGAAAAAATAACGCCTGAGAGCAAGTAAAAAGGGGCGAGTTCCAAACCTATAGGTTAATTTGTTTTGAAACGGCTATGCGTTGTGCAACTTCGGTAGCCGTTTTTTATTTTCTGGTATTCCTGGGTCAATTAGGTGGTCTAGATTTGGCCCAATATGGTAAAGGGGGCTTATGTTTGAGTTTGTGAAAAATGCGTTTCGTGTATACCTTGGTGTTATTCTTTGGGTAAACCTGATTTTCTGTGCCGTTGCCGGCGCGATTGTTGGCGTTTTAGTTGGCAATATGCTTGTGTGGGGCGGGGGTGAGGTAGAGGGCTACGGTTTTGCTGGTTTTGTTATCGGTGTCTTGATTGGATTATTACAGAATGTCGTTTTTGGCGGACTTGGCGCCACAGTAATAAGTATTGATAAAAAAATGCAAAACTTTGCACGGGGAGCCAGCCCTTCAAAAAACAGCTATATTGTTAACAAGACTGTCAATCTTCGTTCTGAGCCTGACTCGAATTCTTCCATCGTCACAGTTTTATCGCCGGGAGTGAATTTGATAATATTGGAAAAAGGTGGACTTGTTAAAATTGGTGATATTACGGCTCCTTGGGTTAAAGTTAAAAGTGAGGATGGCGAAACTGGCTGGTGCTTTTCTGGGGCCTTAGAAAAAGCTCCTGGTTAATTTGTAACAGTTCATTTTTGAGAGGTGGCTGTCGATACCGATAGTCGGTTTTTCTACCCGAAAATCAAGCTATAACCAATTTTCTGAAGATCGGCAAGTGTTCACTCGGCAACCGTGCCAGTCTCCTTCTGGCTTGCTGATTCAGCGGCGTGTTTCTCCAATTCCGAAAGCTTTCGGCGTGCCATCTCCCGTACCAAATCTTTTGGCATATTATCCAGCAGGTGTTTGTAGACCGGCCTGAAAACCCGCCCGCCCCTGAGATATTCACCGTTTTCATTTAGTGTTGTTTCTGACGTTGTCAAAATAGGTCTCCTTCTCTAATTTGTCCGCTTCCCGTGCGGAAATAATTCTAGTCATGTTGTCTTTCGGCGTCATAGTAACCGTTACAACAACCCATTTACCCTCGATGTTTCCGGTGAAATTATACCGATCTTCCGTGATGGAATTTTCAATATCATATTCCTCCACGGAAAACGGATCATCAAAAACGGTAACCGCATCTTCAAAACTGATCCCGTGTATTTTTATGTTCCTCTCGTTTTTCAAGCGATTCCAAATATACCTTCCTTTGTAGATAACTTCGTTTGTTCTTCTCACACATAACTTCCAAATCTTTGTTCTAGACTTTTAGTATAGCCCCTGCCCATGGGGTAAAACAAGTGGTATCCCGCTAGCCAAAAATCAGGTTATAATCGATCAACTGGAAATCGGCAAGTGTTTCCCCGCTAGGCTCCCTTTTCGCAGTTTGCGCTTTTAGTTTAATGCAGGTTTGTATGCTTTCTTCGATAATGGAAAGGGAGCGTTCATCCAAAGCGTTTTTTTCCCTTGTTACGATAACCGTTTTGTACGGCGTTTCCCCCGGTTTTACGCTGCCTGACAGCGGGTGCGTCAAAAGCCCGTGCCCTAGGTGGATTTTGTCCCGTACCGCCGTGAAAACGCCAAGGCAGTCCGTGTCATAAAACTCAACCGGCTGGCCTTGGGGCTTGCCGCAAACCATAGGGTTGTTTGTTATTACAATACCGGCTCTAGTGGCTTTCACCAAGGTACGCCAAGCGGATGCGGTCGTCTTTCAGAAGCGTTGCCCCGGCGTCCTGCATGGTAATTTCGCCGGTTTCGATAACATAGGCGTAATCGGCGATTTCAAGGGCGGCATGGGCGTTTTGTTCTATCAGCAAAATCGTTGTTCCGGAGCGGTTTATCTCTTTAAGGATTTCGAAAATCATCTTGGATATTATCGGGGCAAGGCCCAAGCTTGGTTCGTCAAGCATAAGCACTTTCGGGTTCGCCATAAGACCCCTTGCTACGGCAAGCATCTGCTGTTCGCCGCCCGATAATGTCCCGCCGGGCTGCCGGTAGCGCTCTTTAAGGCGGGGAAAAAGTTCCAGACAGCGTTTGCGGTCTTTTTCGACCCCCTCCCTGTCTTTGCGGGTGTACGAGCCCAGCGTAAGGTTTTCGGCGACCGTCAGGTTTGGGAAGATGCGGCGGGCTTCGGGAATTAAAACAAGGCCCTGAGAAACGACTACTTTGGGATCGCTTCCGGTAATGTCCTTGCCGTCCAGCGTAACCTTTCCGGACGCGGGTTTTACAAGACCGACAATGGAATTAAGCGTGGTGCTTTTGCCCGCGCCATTCGCGCCTATTAAGGTTATGATTTTCCCGTCGGGAACGTGGATGTCAATACCCCGCAGGGCGTGGATACCGCCGTAAAAAACCGAAAGCCCTTCAACTTTAAGCATCAGCTAACCCCCAAGTACGCGTCAATCACTTTCTGGTTGCTCTGAATCTGCGCCGGCGTTCCCTCGGCAATGGTAACGCCGTGATCAAGCACGTATATGCGCTGGCAAATTCCCATTACCACCCGCATATGGTGTTCGATTAAAAGTATGGAAATCTTGAATTTTTCCTTTATCTTCTGGATAAAGGCCATAAGGTCGTAGGATTCCTGCGGGTTCATCCCGGCGGCAGGCTCGTCAAGCAATAACAGCTTAGGCCCGGTCGCCAGCGCGCGCACGATTTCCAGCCGCCGCTGTTTGCCGTAGGGCAGGGAAGTGGAGACATCATTGGCGTTCTCCAAAAGGCCCACCGTTTCCAGCATTCCCATAGCGAAATCGTAGGAACGTTTTTCCTTGGCCCTGTATCCGGGAAGGTGCAGAACCGACTCGAACAGGTTAGGCCGCTCCCTAAGCCAGCAGGCGGCGACGATATTTTCCACCACGGACATTTTTCCAAAAAGCCTGATGTTCTGAAACGTCCGGGCTATCCCGGCGGCGGTAATGACATGGGGCTTTTTGCCGGTGATGGCCCTGCCTTCCATAGAGATTTCGCCGCTTGTGGGGGCATACATACCGGTAATCGTGTTAAAGGCCGTGGTCTTTCCCGCCCCGTTGGGCCCTATAAGGCCCACAATTTCGTCCTTGCCGACATGGATGTTAAAATCGGACACAGCGGTAAGGCCGCCAAATTTCATGGCGACATCGTTCGTTTGAAGCATCAGGCGGGCCCTCTTTTCACAAAATTCCTGACCTTCCCGCAAAGGTTCGCCGCGGCGTCCCACGAGAATTCTCTGTTTCCCATAAGACCCTGCTGGCGGAACAGGATGCAGGCAAGCAATAACACGCTAAACACGACCATACGCAGACCCGGCGCTCCGGTGGTTTGTATGAAAATCAAGTTAAGCGGCCCGTCAAGGAAGCGCAGCCACTCCATCCCAATCATGACCATCAGGGCCCCTATGACAGAGCCGGTGATACTGCCGGTTCCCCCAAGCACAACGATAAGAAGAACATTGTAGGTAAGGACAAAGCGGAAAAACATCGGGTCAATGGCCATTTGCAGATGGGCCAGCAAAGCTCCACCAATCCCGGCCCAGAAACTCGCGATGACAAAGCTGGTGGCCTTAACCTTGGCCACGTTTATCCCCATCGCCTGCGCCGCGATTTCGTTGTCCCGGATGGCCCGGCAGCAACGCCCAAACGACGAGTTAATCAGCGCGACCATGAAGGCTATAGCCACTATGGCGACGCCCCAAACGGCGTAGGTGGTAGAGTACATGGGTATGCCCCTAAGCCCCAAGGGGCCGTTGGTAATGGGCTGAAGGTTTGTTATGACGATGCGTATGATTTCCGAGAAACCCAGCGTGGCGATGGCGAGGTAGTCGTCCCTTAGGCGCAAGACCGGCCAGCCGACCAGAAACCCTATAAAGGCCGCCACCAGCCCCGAAATCAGCAGGGCCGGAACGAAGGGAAGCTGGACATTCGCCAACTGCGGAACAATCGGCTGCAGGAAAAAAATCATTTCTTTCTGGGCGGGCGGAATGGTCAAAAGGGCGCTTGTGTAGGCCCCGACCGCCATGAAGCCGGCATGGCCCAGGGAAAAAAGCCCGGTAAACCCGTTTATCAGGTTAAGCGACAGGGCCAAGACAATATAAATGGCGCTGAGATTGAAAATCCGCAAGGGATACGGCGCCAGAAAATTATGGGCAATAGAAATAAGCCCAATCCAGACACAAATAGCGATGAGTGTGTATGTGTTCTTTTGTTTTGCCGTCAAAGTCATATCGTTTACACCTTTTCGATTTGGTGCTTGCCCAAAAGTCCTGACGGTTTTACCATCAGCACAATGATAAGCAGAACGAAAGCAAAGGCGTCCCGGTAGCCGGAAAGGCCCGGCATCGTGGCGACCAGCATGATTTCAATAAAGCCCAGTAACAGACCACCAAGCACAGCCCCGCCGATATTCCCGATGCCGCCTATGACCGCCGCGATAAAGCATTTAAGGCCGGGCATTAAGCCCATAGTGGGGTGGAGGTTAGGGTATCTCAGCGCCCACATTACGCCGCCAATCGCGGCGAGAAGCGAGCCCGCAGCGAAGGTAAACGAGACAACCCTGTTCACGTCGATACCCATAAGCCTCGCCGCCGGGATGTCGGTAGAGCAGGCCCGCATGGCCATACCGGTCTTTGTTTTACGCACGATAGTCTGCAAAACGACGAGCAGTATCACCGTTATTATCGGGATATAAATGCTGACACTCATAAATGAAGCGCCGCCGACGGTAATTACCGTGTCAAAAACCCGTGGAACGGGAAAGGGCACCGGCCTTCCACCGAAAATCAGGATGCCGAGGTTTTGCAGTAAGAATGACACGCCAATGGCGCTAATCATAATCGAGATTCTCGGAGAGCTGCGCAAGGGGCGGTAGGCCACCCGCTCAACCGCGATGCCGAAAATCCCGGTAAGCCCAAGGGCCACGACAAACGCGGCCCCCCAGGGCAAGAGGAAAAGGGTAACGGCGTAAAAGCCGATGTACGCCCCCAGCATAAAAATTTCACCATGGGCGAAGTTAATCAGCCTTAAAATGCCATACACCATGGTGTAACCGATAGCGATTAGGGCGTACAGGCTCCCAAGCGCCAAAGCATTAACTAAATGCTGCGGAAAAAGTTCTAGTGTCACGCCGTTTCCCTTCCTTAGAAACCAGTTACCGGTAGATCACGGATCAATAAAGTATCTGAATACGAATTGCCCGTTTACTACTTCCTTGATGAAGGCGCCCTTTTCAGCGTCGCCATGCTCGTTAAAAATCGTCGTGCCGGTAGCGCCGACAAAATACGTTTCCTCAAGGGATTCACGCAGTCTGTGCGGGTCAAGCGTGCCGGCCCTCGCGATGGCTTCAAGCGCGACGAAATACCCGTCAAAGCCCAGCGCGGTTACCGTCGCGGGGTCCCTGTTGTTGCGCGCGCGGTAGGTATTGACGAAATCCACGGCGATGGGGTTTCCGGCGAATTCCGCCGCGAACTTGGTCGAGAAAATCGCCCCTTCGACACGGTCAGCGCCCACCAGAACAAACTCCGGGGTTTCCCATGTGTCTCCGCCGAGGAAGGGCGTGGTGATACCAAGGTCTCTGGCCTGCCGTATTACCAGCGCCGATTCGGTGAAGTTCCCCGGCGCGAAGACGACATCCGGGTTAAGGGAAAGAATCTGGGTTACCTGCGCCGTAAAATCCGTATCGCCGGTGCTGTAGTTAAGCGTAGACAAAATCGCGTTGGGGTTTCCGGTAAGCTGGCGGAAAGCGTCGGCAAAAAAGCTGTTTAAGCCCACGGAATAATCGTTGGTGATTTCCTGCACGAGAACGGCTGTCCGGGCGCCAAGGTTGTTAAAGGCGAAGTTGGCCATTACCTGCCCCTGGAAGGGGTCGATAAAGCAAACCCTGAAGTACCACGGGTTCCCAAGGGTTACCATGGGGTTGGTCGCGGAAAGCGCGATGGCGGGAATCCTGCCCCTGAGTACTTCGCCGCCGGGTATGGCCATTGAAGAACCCCATGTGCCAAGGATCATGTGTACCCTGTGGTGGCTGATAAGCCGCTCTACAACAAGGGGCGCCTCAACCCGGTCAGACCTGTTATCTTCTATAAACAGCTGCACCTCGTGGCGCGTACCATTGATGTAGACATAGGGCTGCATCTCGTGAGCCAGCAGAACACCCGCCAGCTCCAAGGTTCCGCCCGCCGCGTTCGCTCCTGTTAGGGGCTGGTAAACCCCAATCCTGACGACATAGCCGTCGTCCTGTCTCCGGCATGAGGCAAACGGAAGCGCCAACGCCGCGGCAAACAGCGCGAAGCAAGCGACCTTCATCGTTCGTTTCAACATAAGCATCTCCTCTAGGTAAAAGATACTTTATTCTAGTGGATTAATGAAATCTTTGCAATACACCGCAAATGGCATTGTCAAGGGCCAAACAATGCCAAACTGTTACCGTTTTATACCGTGGCGTTTTTCAAAAGAGCCGTGAAATTTTCCGTGGCGCCGGCCCTGAGCTTTACCATTTCGGCCCGCCACTTCATCAAGTCTTCCACCGGGACAAGCCCGCCAAAATGCCTGCGGCTGTTTTCCAGAACCGGCAACTCCGCGTCCGCCGCCGCGCGGCAGGCTTGGGCGAGGTAGGGCGCTACGCTAGAGGGAATCACGACAACGCCATGCTTGTCCGCGAAGACAAGTTCCCCCGGATGTATTGTGATGCCGCCTATGTCCACCGGGCCGCCTGTTTCCACAAGGTGAATATTCGCGTGGGAAACAAGAACGCACGAGGAATAGTATTCAAACCCAAGAGGCTCAACCTCGTCCAAGTCCCTGACTCCCCCGGATGTTACGACCCCCGCGCAGCCAAGGGCGACGTGGATTGTGCCTTGAACCTCGCCCCAGAAAGACCCGACAGGGGATGGGTCTGTGTCCTGTATTACCGCCACGCTTGGCTTGGGGCTGGAGTGAAGGGCTTCGTAGTACCGTTCGGGAAGGGATTTCTGGGCATCCGTGGGGGGATGCGCGGCGGAAATCTTGGCGGTGCAGGCATAGCCTATGGTTCTGTTGGAGTTTTGAAAAACCTTGCGGATACCTGTGTTCATAAACCCGGAGGTTTTGGGCCTAACGCTGAAAAATTCTATGCCATTGCAAATGGTTGGGGCGTCGAATTTTTTTATTTCTTCAAGTTGGGCTACAGTAAGCATACGATTCTCCTTGCTAAATTTATTCATCCTAATCTGTTGAACGGCCATTTGGGAGGCCGACCTGAAAGCACATCATCAATCCCCATTGCCGCGTGAAGGGCCATGCGGATCATGGCTTCTTTGGTGAGCGCGGCGTTGTGGGGGGTGAGGATTACGTTGTCAAGGGAGTACAGGGGATTGTCCGCGAGGGGGGGCTCCGGGTCAAAGACATCGAGGGCCGCCCCCGCGATACGGCGGGAAGCGAGCGCCTCGCGCAGTTCCGTTTCGTTGACAACTTCTCCCCGCGCGGCGTTTATGAAAAACGCGCCCGGTTTCATCGCCTGAAAATAGTCCTTCCCAATCATGCCCTTGGTGTGTGCCGTGGCGGGAAGGTGAAGGCTTACGAAATCGGCTTGGGCAAAGACACAGCCAATGTCCGCGACAACCTTCGCTTGGGGAACATCTTTTATTTCGCTGACATTGGGGTCATAGGCGAGAATGTTCATGTCAAGGCCGAAGAACGCTTTTTTGGCGACAAGGGAGCCTATTCTGCCCGCCCCGATAAGGCCCAACGTTTTGCCTTCCAAATCTATTGCCGGAAATGTATTGCGTGTTTCCCATTGCCCTGATCTTACCGCCCTGTCGCAGGGAAGGAAATAGCGGGCAAGGGCGATAATCATGCCTATTGTGTATTCGGCGACGGAATTGGCGTTTGATTCGGGGGCATAGGTAACCTGTATTCCGCGCTCCGTGCAGGCCGCGACATCAATGTTGTCGCAGCCAACACCGTGGCGGGCGATGACTTTAAGCTTTTTGCCCGCCTCGATTACTTCGCGGGGAAACGGAGCTGTGCGCGCGAGAATGGCCTCGCAGTCCGCTGCGTCTTCGGCAATCTGGTTAGACGTAACGCCTTTCCCGGCTTTGATTGTGTAGCCCTTACTGGTAAGAAACTCTTTGCCTTCTTCAACGATGTCCTGAGGCAACAAAACGGTGTAGCTCATGGCTTTCTCCTTAGCGAATTAGATATTGGCACAGAAAGCGGTTGTTGAATAACCTGCTTTTTCAAAGAATTCATTTTTTGAAGGAAGCAATTACCTCCGCTATTTCGCTGTCCGTCAGACGATAAAAGTCATTTGCCGAAAGAACATCACTGAGCAATGATCTCCGCCAAATATCAAAGCCGGGGTCTTGACCATAAATCCAATTATCTTCCGCGGGTTTGATTACAACATCAGGATTAAATTTCCAGCAGGTATCGAAGACTTTCTCCGGATGTCCGGCAAGGAATACATTCTTTCCAGTATACTTGCCTTGAACAACATACACGCACGGAACAACAAGATCAAGCCGCCAGCCCATTTTCTTAAACTCTTCCCGTGTATGCAATTCAAATATCTTGGGGTCAAAATTAATTTCAAAATTCGCGTGACAGTGCATAACCTGAGGGTCCATTATGTGGGCAATGAATTCTTTCCAGTGCTTTGTTTTGAAGTACGCGCGGATCATTGCGTCTTCTTCCTCGCCGACAACCTTAAACTGAAACTGTTTTACAAATTCATCCTGATATTTCTTACCCCAGGACAACTTGTTATGTCCTAATTCCGCTTCGGGAAGATGCGGCGGCATTGGGCCGATAACAACATCTTTGTTAAAACGATAGAAATAATCAAAATTTCCCAGGCCGATTGGGTGACAACCATGCAGTGATCCGACATGCGGTTTTGGCGACATAGGATCAATCGCCCGGTCAAGCGGATGCCCTTTTGCCTTCCAATACGCATACATAATGGGGAACATCGAATCCGGATGAATATTTGTGTCCAGCCAAATATGCGCGTGATACACAACATCGCCGTCAGGATGGCTTATATGGTTATCCACAAAGTCATTCCAAAACTCACCATCAAAAAAACTGATGATACCGTCTACATGGTTCTTGGCCATTTTCACTACCTCCAAAATATATTCAAATGAAAACCCGCAAGCAGGGTTTTCGCTTGTTTAAACCGCTATGAAGTTTTCGCCTTCCGGGAAAAGATGGCGCTTTTAAGCTTCTTTATGACACCGAGCTGGCTTAGAATGGTGAGCGCAATGGCAAAAAGAATGATAAGAGCGACAGGCCGTGTAAAGAACGGTTCAAGACTGCCGCCTGTAGCAACCAGCGTGCGCCGTAAATTTTCATCCACAATCGGGCCAAGAATAATGCCAAGCACTACCGGAGCTGCGGGATACTTCATTTTATCAAAAGCGTATCCGATAAGTCCAAAGAAAAGCATTACATACAAATCGAAAATGTTAATGGTTAAGGCAAACGCCCCAATGCATGACAATACGGCTACCATTGGCATAAGAATATTTGCAGGAACTTTCAGCATCATCGGAGCAAAGCGGCAGGCAATGAGCGCGCCAAAACGCATAGTAAAGGCGGCAAGCAGCAGAATCGCGCTGATATGGGCAATGAACGTGGGATTCTCAATGCTAATCATGGGGCCGGGCCGTATGCCGTGCAGCATCAACGCTCCCATCAATACCGCCGTTGGAGGGCTGCCCGGTATCCCAAGGCTTAACGTTGGAATGATAGAGCCCCCTATAGCTGCGCTGTTAGCGGTTTCAGGCGCTATAAGACCTTCAAAAGACCCTTTGCCGAACTTTTCAGGTTCTTTACTTGTCTTTTTTGCCAAATCGTATGAAATCCATGCGGAGACATCTTCGCCGACTCCGGGAATTACGCCTGTGCCAACACCTATCATGCCGGATCGCAAAATCATCGGCATTTTTTTGCCTACAATTTTCAGGCTGCCCGATGTTTTTTCTTTAGCGAAATGTAAAACATTTTTTTGATGAAGGATTGAAAGCTGATTCAAAACACTGGGAATTCCAAAAAGGCCAATCATTGCGGGCACAAAAGCTATGCCCCCCATCAAGTTTATGTTACCATAGGAAAAACGCGGAAACGCGTAAAATACCTCGAATCCGACAGTTGAAACAAGCAATCCTATTAAACCGGCAATCCACCCCTTGAGCGCCGTGCCGCCTTTTCCACCGCCAGTCAGACTGCCGCATATTGTTACGCCAAAAATCGCCAGCAGCGCGAATTCCGGAGATGTAAACAGTAACGCCATCCGTACAGCCAGTGGAGTAAGTCCCGCAAGAAAAAACATACCGAAAAGGGTTCCAATAAAAGAGGCTATCGCGACTGTTGTTAACGCCAGCCCTCCGTGCCCTTGCTTTGCCAGCGGATGTCCGTCCAGTACCGTGGCTGAAGCGGCCGCAGTTCCGGGTATCCCAAGTAAAACAGTAGGAATGGCTCCTCCAAAAATAGCGCCCACATAAATACCCATAAGAATGATAAGCGCTTGATAAGTCGGCATACCAAAGGTAATTCCGGTAAGAATGGCAATGCCCATTGTTGCTGTCAGGCCGGGCAAAACCCCGACAATAATTCCCAGCAACGAACTTCCAAAAAGCAGGGCAATATTCGTGATAGTAAACAGTCCGGCAACTTCATTTACCAATGTCAAAATACCTGAAAACATCTATCGCTCCTTTGTTTTAGGGCAGAGGAATTCTTCCAAGGTCTCTGAACGCCACCGCTATAACTACCGCTACAATAGCGGCTGTTAGTATTTGCAGTAATAAACGGCGCGGCGTTCTTTCTTTCGCGTCGAACACGACTATATTTGCCAGCATATATATGAAAGTAGCCGCGATGTAATGGATATTTCCAAGAAGTACAAAAACATACATAATCAAAAAGGCAAGAGCGAGTCCCAGACGGGCAGTCGTTTTACTCTTAATTACCGCAACCGCGGAACTAAAACTCAAAAATGTATTGTTGCTCCGCAACACACGAAACGATCTATAGAAAAGCATGATGGATGTAAACACTAGCATAATGCCCAGAAACGCCGGAAAAAATCCCGGAGACGTAAACCACAGGTGGCGGGCATGGGAGGGAATCGGCATTCTAACCGATTCGAAAAAAACAAACAGGCCAAACAAAAATAATACCATGCTGGTAATAAAATCAGCGCGGGCCCCGCTTATCAGTTCTTTATCAGAACCGGCGCTTTCTCCGTTTTTTACTTCAAACTCATTTTCCATATCGCCATGCTCCTTATCCTAAATAGCACGATAAACAATAGTACGGAAGCAAGAAAAAATTGCCCGGCAGAGAAAACTCCTGACAGGCAATTTTTTGATCTTGATCTAACGAGGCAAATTAAATGCCGCAGGGGAAGTATCTACTAGGCCGTGATCATAAAGAATCCATGAAAAACTCGCGTCCATCTCCCTGCCCAGCCTTTCGGATTCCTCCCCATATATCCCAAAGAAGGTAAAATTTGATGTCGCCATCATATTTTGAAAAAGCTCTGAGTTCCATGCCTGCGTAATGGCAGCTCTGTAAGCATCACGAATATGCTGCGGCAAAGCTCTGGGAACGCAAACCCAAGCCATTGGCCTACCTGAGGAAAGTCATCGAATTCAGGGTAATAGTGAGAAATGCTTCTTACCGTGCCGAATCCCGGAACATACACATCTTCCCGTTCAATAGCGATTAAAGGGCGCATCTCACCAGCCTGAATAAAGGAAAGCTGCTCCGCCGCCGCGGTAATGGAAACCTCTACCTCTCCGGTCATGACAGCGATATTGCTGGGAGCGCTGCCGGTAAACGGGATAAAAGTAATGTTGGCATCGGGCCCCATTAAAGCCTGAAACTGCGCGAATTTAACTCCCCAAATGCTTCCGGGGTTAGACCCGGCGCCAAGCACTTCGCGGGCACGTACAGCCGCGCGTAAATCCTCAAAAGTTTCAAGAGGGGAATTCGTGTTCACCGACAGGATCGCCTCGCTGCCGGTGGCTATATAGAGGTCCCAAACACCAGAGGTGTGGGGAAATGTTCCAAGAACCGCCACTGAATGCATCGCCTCGTTCGCGCCAAAAATGGTGTGTCCGTCAAGCGGCGCGCCAAGAACTTGGGCCATGGCGATTCCTCCGCTTCCGCCAAGCACATTGACTACCTGAAAGGTAGTACCCATAATCGGACCGAGAGCTTCGGCCATTGTACGGGCAACAAGGTCTGTTCCGCCGCCTGCGGCAGCTCCTACAATAATTCTAACTGGCCTGGACGGTCTCCATTCGCCGTCAGGTCCCGTCCGCTCTCGCTCTTGGCATGCGGTAAACAGCCCGGTAACGACTGCCAACAGACTCAAACACATTAACGCGACAATGATCCTTTTCATGTTCTACCTCTCTCTATACGCATAAAAATTATTAATGAGAAACTCTCATTTTTTCGCGGTTTTATCCTTTTGGGGCGGGCTTTCATCTTTATTAAGCCACTTCACTTCAGTCTTGGCGGACGCTTCGTACACTTTAGCGATGGCGCAAAGATCTTCCCGCCCAAACCCCATGCCTTCGCCCATAATAAAAAGTTCACGTGATATTGAGGACAGGAACAAAGGCACTTCCAGTTCCCGGCCCATTTTTAAGCAAATATCTAAATCTTTTATTTGAATATCCAGCGCGCCTTTATTTGACCAGTCTCTATCCAGGGTTTTTGGAGCTTTCTGATTAAACATATAACTCGCTCCAACACTTTTGGAGATTATATCGATCAGGACAGCGGGATCGACACCGGCTTTTTGCGACAGCACCAAAGCTTCCGCGGTAGCAACACAATGTATGGAAACAAGCAGCTGATTAATGGCCTTAACAGTCTGCCCCATTCCAATATCATTTCCAACTTTTATTGTGTTTTTCCCTACGGCAAACAAGGCATCCTTACATTTATCAAAAACGTCTTGTGGCGCAGCAGCCATCATAACCAGCGTTCCTTCCATCGCGCCAGTAACACCGCCGCTAACCGGCGAATCGATCACGGCTACTCCATAGTCTTTAGCGTAGGCGGCAATTGACTGCGTTTGCGAAGGGGCTATTGTACTGGTAATAACAAGGGTACTGCCGGGCTTCATTCCACTGATAACGCCCTCTTGCCCAAGTGTCGCTGACTGAACCTGTTTGAAATCCAGTACCATAACAAACACTATATCGCTGTTCGTGCCCAATTCCTTTAAGCTGGCGGCTTCTTTAGCTCCCTTTGCCGCCGCCGCCTGAACCGCTTCTTTTCTTACATCAAAAACAGTTACCTCATAACCTGCCTTTAAGAGATTCAAGGTCATATGCTGCCCCATATTTCCCAATCCTATAAACCCAATTTTCTTCACGGCCCCACTCCTCGCTATTTTCTCCAGACTACTGTTTTGCTGCCTTTATTTCCCTGATAACGCTAAAAACCACCGAAGCCAGCGCGACAGCCAAAAACGCCGCCGCAATCGGGCTTGTAACAAACGGCAAAAAGCTCCCTTGGCTCATCATAAGCCCCCTGCGTAAATTTAATTCGGCGATAGGGGCAAGAATGAAGCCCAGAATAATGGGAGGCAGGGGGAATTTAAATTTCAGAAGCAGAAAGCCAATGATCCCCAAAATAAGCATGGCTTGAACGTCAAAAATCCTGTTATTGGTGGCGAAGGCCCCGACAGCGCAGAACACAACAACGATACTCAACAGCACATTTTTGGGGACTGACACAATCTTGACGATTAACCTGATGCCGAAAGATTGCACTATGTACACGATTGTGGCTGACACCATCAGAGCCGTGAAAAGGGCAAACACTAAATCGCCGCTTGTTCTAAACAACATTGGCCCCGGCACAATTTGGTGCATCATAAACCCGCCCAAAATAATCGCCGTAACCGTATCGCCGGGAATGCCGAGCGTAAGAAGCGGAACCATGCTGCCGCCAATAGCGGTACTGTTGGTTGTTTCGGGAGCCACCAAGCCGTCAATAATGCCGGTTCCAAATTTTTCGGGGTACTTGGACTGGCGTTTGGCAACAGCGTAAGAAATAATATTGGACGTGCCGCCGCCTATTCCGGGTAAAATACCGATGCCTACACCGATTAGCGAAGAACGAATAAAATTGGGAATCTGCTGGAAAAATTCTTTTTTGGTAAAACCAAACGCGAGCCCCCGTATCTTAAAATCGGTTTTAAGCTTGTCGCTGGTTATGCCGTCCCGTTTTTCCGCCGAAGAAAAGACCTCGCTTATCGCGTACAGGCCGATAAGAACCGGCAATATAGAAAAACCTATCATAAGGGCGTCTGTCCCGAATGTGTAGCGGGGATAGCTGTCTATAGGCGCGTCTCCCACCATCGCCAGAGCCATTCCCATAAGGCCCGCTAAAAGCCCTTTTACCACGCTTTTTCCGGTAAGGCTTGAAATTAGGGTAATGGAAAAAATGGTAACGGCGAAATATTCAAAGGGCGCGAAACGCAGCGCCAAGCGGGCGATTTGAGGGGCCAAAAAGATAAGGAAAAGAAAGCCGACAATGTTGGCAAGGAACGTTATGAATATGTCGATAGACAAAGCTTTCCCGGCAAGCCCCTTATCGGTCATCGGTTTGCCGTCCCAAACGGTCGCTATGGAAGAAGCCGTTCCCGGAATGCCCAAAAGTATCGAGGTAACAGAGCCGCCTGAAACGCCCCCGACGTACAGCCCAAGAAGCAGGGATATGCCCTGAACCGGCTGGAAGGCGAATGAGATTGGCAGACAAATAGCCACAGCCATTGTCGCGGACAGCCCCGGAATTGTTCCAAATATAATGCCAAGGAGCGCCCCAAATAAAACCAGAAGCATCGCTGTTGGCTCAAACACCGCCGCCATTCCGGCCAAAATATCCGAACTCATAATTTTCCCTATCTATATATGGACTTAAAAACTAAGAATACCTCTTGGCAGCATAAGCCAGAATACCCTTACGAATATGACGTTAACTGAAGCCGCGGTAACAATTGAAATCGCGGCGTACAAAACAATTTTCCGCCGAGTCATTTTTTCGGCCAATAAACACATATTCGCCATCAAATAAATGGCGCTGGAAATAATGAAACCAAGGCCCGGCATTAGAAATACATATCCGGCCAGTAAAACGACAGCTGCCAAAACCCTTTTCGCGTCGGCGGATAATACAAACTTTTCCGGCTTATCTGTTTTAGCGGTACTGGCGGCTCTGCTTTTCTTTAATTTTACCGCGCTGGAAATAATTAAAATTACGCTGAGAGCCGCGATTAACGAGCCGATGATTGTCGGAAAAAAATCAGGGCCTATGTCCAAAACCAGCGCCGCGTCAAACTCCCTCGCTCCGGCTATCATGCCGATGCCCAAGATCAGCAGGACAAATCCCATGAACAGATTACCTTTTGTCTCATTCCCAAACATATTTTTTCCCGGAATTGAATTACGGTTACATTACCACAAAGCCTCCGCAAAACAATGATCCGCGGAGGCTGGAAAAATTATCTGCCAAGTATCATATCGGTCATTGCGAGAATCTCGTCCTGCTGCGCCAGCAATTGCTGTCTGGCGGCTTCTCCTCTTACAAAAACCGGAACTTGCATAAACGCCTGTATCGCGCTTGCGTACTCCGGCATTCTGTTGACCTGTTCAAGCGCGTCGGTGAACCTTTCCACAATCTCGGGTGGAGTGCCCATTGGAAAAGCAAAGAAATAGTAAATCGGCATGGTAACGTTAAAGCCCTGCTCAACAGCGGTTGGTATATCGGGAGCGAAGGGATTGCGTTCATTCGACAGGATGGCAAGCGCGCGGAAATCGCCGGACTGGAGGAAGGGGAGCAAGGTTCCGACAGCGTTGGGAATGGCGGTTATATGCCCGCCCATGAGCGCCGCCGAGCGATCCGCCGCGTTTCCGATATCCACCAAGTTAAACCCGCCGCCTTCCCTGTTCAACATGGTTCCCATAACAAAGGTAGACGCGCCCGCCGACCCGGCAAAAGAAAGGGGCGGGCTCGCTGTTTGAGAAGACCTCATAAGCTGCTCTAACGTTGTGTAGGGAGAGGCGGCGTTAACGGTTACTACGCTTCCTCCTTCCCGTCCTATAATCGCGGCGACTTCAAAAGCTTCCACTCCAAAGTCATTGGCGCCTGTCGCGTAGTTAACAAACATCGAAATATGGTGTATCAGAATAGTATAACCATCCGGCGCAGCGGCTCTTACGTGTCTGGAACCCAAGGCCATGCCGGCCCCCACCATGTTTTGCACCACAACAGGCTGTCCAAGAAAGCGCTGAAGCCGTGTGGCGTACGCCCGCGCGTTAAAGTCGGTGTCGCCTCCGGGAGTGGCGGGAACAACTATCGTAATAGGTCTTGTTGGCCACGTTCCGTCCCCTTGCCCTCCGGCGTGAAGCGCCAGCGCAAGCCCGAAAAACAACAGCATTGAAAAAACTAACACTCTCTTTTTCATAAAACCCCCTGTAAATATTTGTTGTATCATAACGATACAAAGAAACACTTTAACCTATCAGCTTCATTTCCTTGAGTATCTTTTTGAGCTGCTCCCTCTCGTCCGCCGTCATGGGGCCGGTAGGCGCGGCGCAGGGGCCGGCCTCAATGCCTAAAAGTTCCAGTGATTCCTTAATGACCGTGGGAAAGGAACCGAGCGCGAAGGCGATACGCAGGGGAAGCAGTTTATACTGGTCTTCCAGAGAACCGGCAACATCTCCGGCAATATATTTGTTATAAATGTCGGAGGTAAGTTTTGGGGCGACATTGGCGGTCGCCGCGACAGCTCCCGTAGCTCCATAGGCAAGGCCGGCGTGAATCAGGCTGTCCCTTCCCATCATTACGCTGAACTCCATTCCCCTTGTGCGGTTAATGATGTCCGCGGTGTTGGTAAGGTCGCCTGTCGAATCTTTCATGCCTACGATATTGGGGATTTTCGCCAGCCTTTCTACCGTGGCGGGCTTTAGCGGCAAATGCGTTTTTGGGGCGTTGTCGTAAAGGGTAACCGGAAGGCTTGTACTCGCGGCAATGGCGGCGAAATGCTCGTACAGTTCGTTCTGGTTGATCGTAATAAAGTACGGCGTAAGAGCGCTTAGGGCAGTAACCCCGGCCTTCTCCGCTATTTTCGCCAAGGCAATCGATTCCCGTGTGCCAATAGCGTTGGCTCCGGCGTATACCGGAACACGGCCTTTCGCCTGGTCAATCGTAACTTCAAGAATTTCCTGATACTCGGCGTTGTCCAGAGCGTAGAACTCTCCGGTGGTTCCTATGGCGAAAATTCCGTGGACGCCTCCGTCAATAAGGAAGTCAACCAGCTTTCTTAACGCCGGAATATTAACCTTATAATCTTTTGTCAGCGGCGTGATCATCGCCGGGAGAATGCCTTTGGGACAAAAACGCATATCCATTCCTCCTTACAACATAACAGGCTTTCGCTAATGGTACGGCCCTTTTTTCACCTTGTCAAATGAAATAATTTTAAAATATTGTTAAGTAAAACTTAAACCAAAAATCCGCCCCTAAATTGGCCTTTCTACGTTATGGGAGCGGGATTGAAAACCGCAAGTTCATTGTACAGTTTGTGGCGCTCCGCCCAAGGTTTGTACAGCCCCGAAGCGGTGTCAATAATCATGTTAAACAGGCGTGTCCCCGCTTCTTCTATGGTTTCCTCACCGTCGACAACCGTGCCCGCGTTCATGTCAACAAGATCGTCCCAGAACTCTTTCATCTGTGTGCGAGAAACGACTTTTATCACCGGGGCGGCGGCAAGGCCGTAGGGCGTTCCCCTGCCGGTCATGAATACTTGCATAACCATACCGCTGGCTAACTGCTGCGGCCCGCACACAAGGTCGCTCGCGGGAGTCGCGGCGAAAACAAGCCCCCGTTTGGAAGGCCGCTCGCCAGATGAAAGGACTTCCACCACCGGGGCCGTGCCGGATTTCGCTATTGAACCGAGAGTTTTTTCGACAATATTGGAAAGCCCGCCCGCTTTATTGCCCGGCGCGGTATTCGATTCCCTGTCCACGCCGCCGGCGGCCAGATACTCGTCGAACCAGCGCATTTCGGCGGCGAGCTTGCGCGCGACATCTTCGCTTACGCAGCGGGCGGCTATAACGTGAACCGAATCACGTATTTCCGTAACTTCGGAAAAAAGCGTTGTGGCCCCGGCTCCCACCAAAAGGTCGCTCGCGTATCCTGCGGCGGGATTACAGCTAACGCCGGAAAAGGCATCGCTGCCGCCGCATTGAAGGCCAACGCAAAGCCTGGAAAGGGGAAGCTCCGTGCGTCTGCGCGTGTCAAGCCGGGCGAGTTTCTTTTCGGCCATGCCCATCATGGCGGCAATCATGGCGGTAAAGCCTTCACAATCCTGCAGGTTGATAAGGTTTTCGCTTGTGATTTCCCCCGCATCCAAAAGCATAGCGGGGGTAAGTTTTTCGCAGCCAAGGCCCACCACCATTAGTTCCCCGCCGAAGTTGGCGTTGCGCATAATGTTCTTCAACGAGCGTATCCACATGTGGGCTTCTCTGGCGTCTATAGCTACCCCGCATCCGTAAATGTGGTTAAGGGGAACAATGTCGTCCACATTGGGATATTTTGGCAGTAGTTCCTTCCGCATTTTTTCAACGGCTATGTTAAGCACACCGCTTACGCAATGCGCTGTGGGCATTATGCCAAGGAAATTGCGGATTCCCGCGAACCGGACGCCGGGAATATCGTAGCCGTAAAATGTTTCGCGTGGGGCCGCAGGCAAGGCGGCGTTTATATCTATGCCCCACGGCATATTTTCCAGGGAAGGGAGTTCCGGCAGTTCCAGCATATCCCCGGTGATCCACGCCCCCGCCTGCGCGTCCCGGTTCAGGCAGCCGATGACAGAGCCATAGCGTATAACGGCATCGTTCTTTTTCAGCGGACGCAGGGCAATTTTGTGTCCCTGAGGAATGTCGTTTAGGGCGGTAAGCCCGTTTGCGAACACAGTTCCTTTGGCGACATCCTGTACGGGAATCGCCACATTGTCTTTCTTTTGAATCTGGATTAATCTAGCCACAGTTAACGGTACAGCGTTTTCCGCTTCTTGTAAAATTAAATAATTTTAATGTACCATTAAGCTCTGCTTAATGCAGAGCAAGTGAAGCGCGCTTTAGTTTTTAAGGAGGATATTTTATGGAGATACATCAAATTGAGTACATAACCCGCCTCGCTGATACCCAGTCCCTTACCAAAACCGCGGAGGAAATGTTTATTTCCCCCAGCGCCCTAAGCCAGCATTTATCGAAGCTGGAAAACTCGCTTGGAACTCCTCTTTTTAAGAGGGTAAAAGGCGAATGGCCCCTTACGGAAGCGGGCAGGGCCTACGTGGAGGCGGGCAAGGATATTGTCAAGCGTTTTAGGATGATGAAAAAAGACATAAGCGACATTGCCGCCTGCGAAAGCGGCGTTATCAACATTGGTATATCGTCCAATAAATCATCGCTAATGTTCGCCAACGTTTTTTCCAAATTCAAAGAACGGTATCCCAACATAAAATTAAACCTTACGGAAGGCCGCGCGAGGGATGTTAATATACAGGCGGAACAGGGTATTGTCGATTTGGCGTTTTCCTCAACAGGGTTTGAACATCCGGGCCTTGCCTCTCAAATACTTTTGAGTGAACGTTTTGTGTTGTCTGTACCCAAAACTCACCACCTTGCGCGCCTTGCGAATAACGCGCCAAAAGGCAAACTGCCAACGGTTGACCTCCGCCTTTTTAGGGATGAACTTTTTATGTTGACAACTCCGGGCCTGACAACTCGTGCGGTTACCAACAAAATGTTCGACGAGGCGGGATTTATGCCCAATGTTCTTTTTGAATTAAACGCCAAGACACTCTATATCCTTGTGGAATCAGGCTGCGGTATATCCATTATCCCCATGGGGTATATCAGAGAAAACAGCGCCTCCGTGTATTTTTTTACCACCCCCCTTGGAATGTGGGACAACATAGTAGCTTATTCAAAAACCAGCCGTCTTTCCCATGCCGAAGAATACTTTATTACCTTGGCGAAAGGGTTTTACGAAACCGAGTACGGCTATATAAACAAGTAGGGCCGTGTTAGAATTTGTGTACATATTGTGTGTTAAGCGCTGTTGCTTTTTTCACATACTACTTTTGCGGAATTCTGCCGCTTTTTTACTTAATTCTTCAACAGACATATCTTCGAATAAATTCTCCTGCCACTTCGTATAGTCAAACTGTTCCTTGCGTATAAGCATTATAAAACGCTCCGCTTCAACAAGCCCCAGAGTTCTTGCCAGTACTTCCATGCCCTCGTTCCTTATGAGAGTGTCTGTTTTCATTTGTGTACCTCCATTGCCGCTATAAAATCTATAGGGTTGATTATAATAATGCCTTCTATCCGTTTGCTTAAAATTTTGCCGTCTGTTGTGATAAAATAACTACAGCAAGCTTCTATCGCGCACGCTAAATGCAGCGAGTCTTTTGCCTTTACGCTCATTTTTCTAAATTCGTTTGCCATCGCTATTATCTTTTCAGATTCATCAATATCGGCTGTAGCAATGTTTTTCCACTTTACTATTTGATTTTGTCTGTCGGGAAAAGGGTTAAAAGACACTTCATAATCCATGATGTAAGACCACGCGAGTTCGTAATTACCAAGTAAAATTTCTTTTTGAATATATGTTTTCGCTTCCGCTTCAAGATAATTTTTCAGCAATAATTGATCGTCATAGGGGCGGTTAAAACAGCAATTATCCAAGTACAGGCGTTCCTTCATCCGCTGAGTATATCATAGATTTTACCCTAACGCAATATTATGGTTGTATAATTTTTTATATATTTGAGCGTAAAAGTAAAACAACGCCTTATGGCGCTTGTTTGTTTTGTACGGCAGTGTACAGCAATTTTTTGCCCGATTTCTGGGAGGTAAGCAAGCCCAGTTCCCGCATACGCTGGAGCAGTTTATACGCACCGCTTGCGCTGATCCCCAGAACCTCGGCGGCTTCCTCTTTGCTGAAACCTGAATCGGGGAAAGCGGCAAGCAGCCTTTTTTCATTGGGGCCTGTAGCAATACTGTTTTCACTTGCGAGCGGGGCGCGGTAGTTCATGTTCGGTACGCGAATGAGAAACCCCCCGTCGATAACGGGGATTTCCGGTTTCGCCGCAGAGCTTTCGTAGGCGCTGTAGATACGCGGAATCCCTGTGCCGAACGCTTCAATCATGGCAAGCCGGTAGAAAATGTGCGCCAGCTTTTCGTTCCGCGTTACAGAAACTCCGGCAAGCATCAAATCGTGAGTTACACCGGGCATCACGCCGCCCAGGGACATAAATTCCAGCCGGTCATCAAACATGCTGACAAGGACGCTCCCTTCGATATAGTAGTCGCGGTGGATAAGCGCGTTGATGTACGCCTCGCGCAGGGCGATAGACGGGAAATCGGGATGGTCAACTCTGTACGCCAGTTTCGCCGGCGCTGTTCCCTCAAACGTACCGCGTACCCGGTTATAGACAGTAAGGTACGCCAAAACTTCATCTATTTGCTTAAAGAGCGATCCTGAAAATTCCTTGCGGTCTTTGAACTTTTCCTTGCTTGTCCCCTCGAAAATCGCCGCCTTTGTATTGAATGGGCATTGGTCGGAAAGAATAAGGGCAAGGTTGGTATATCGGCCGTCCGGCCGCACTAGACCAAGGGACTGTTTTTGCCGATCCCCGAATGGCATGTCCTTCCCCGCAAAAACTCCGTCCGCGTATTCAAATGTCAGCTCTTGCTCTATTGACAATTCAACCGTAAACTGACCGGCGCCGTTATCTTTTATCATCCGGCGGATATGCTCGCGGGTAGCCATAACCGTGCTGCTTCCGACACGGACATACACGCCCTGCGGAACCAGTCCGTATCTGGACAAGCAGTACGGAATCGCGCTGCCGCGCCCCACGGTTATTTTCAGGATATAGTTCCCCTCCCGCTTTTCGGGTTCTACCTTAAAATAGCCTGACGGGTCGGGCGTAACCGAATCCCGGAAACTGGTGGTTACCCTTCTTGCCTCAAGATCAATGTCCCCCGCAACGCCGTAAACCGCTCCGTCATCGGACAGACCCAAGTAGAGTTCGCCGCCTTCAGTATTCAGGAACGCCAGCATCGTGTGGGTTACTTTTTCGTTGTATTCCCGCTTGAATTCGATGGTTGTACTTTCAAGCACCTTCAACGCCCCCTGCTGGCAGTATGCTTTCATTGTACCGCCTTTCTCTCCATAGTTCAAGGGAGAGTTCGGGAGAGTTCGGGAGAGTTCGGGAGAGTTCGGGAGAGTTCGGGAGAGTTGGCTTCCAAATATCGCTATTTTAGCTCATCGGGCCGCATCGTGTTCTTAACGGAAAGGTAGGCGCGGACTCTAAGGGCGCTAAAGATACCGCTCTTGGGCTGTTTTTTGTAGTCATCCAGAGTTTTCTCGTACAAAGAAAGGGGAACCTTCATAACCGCCACTTCATTCTGGCGTATTCCGTGTATGTGGAAGGTTAAGGAGCCGCCGGATGAGCCGGAGTACCATATATCCATCTCGCCGTCCGGGTACTGATCCTCGGCTTTAAGGTGAAGGAAGTACTTTATAGCCTCCACCGGCACAGGATCAAAGCCATCCCGGAGTACCGCGAGCCTGTCCGCCAGTTCGGGATACCCGATAATGGTTTCCGGTGTATAAGGGCCGTTCTTTTCGTCAAGCCCCTTTTTCTGGCGGTAAAAATCCCCCCGCTGCATTTCGGGAAAAACCTCAAAGCGCAGTTGCTTCGAGGGCCAGAGAACGGAAATGGGGAACTCGGGCTTGTGCTTTTTCCCGCAGCCGGGGCAGGTAAAGTTTAAAAAAGTCCCGTTCTGTATTTGATCCAGATATTCACGGGCAGCGTCCAGATCGATCTCCTCGGGGACATCGGCCTCGAAAACATTGTCGCAAAAACAGGAAATTTTCCGCTTCACATGCACTCCTTCCCGGTCCGGCTTCTAGCGGCCCGCCAAATGAAGAATATCCCCGAAAACCGCGAAAAGCATAAGGCCGGCTATCAAGACTATTCCTACGGACTGGAAGACGGAAACAAAGCGGGGATGCGGCGGCTTTTTGCGTATGCCTTCGACAAGGTACAGGAGAATCATCCCCCCGTCCAGTATGGGCAGGGGAAGCAGGTTCATGATGCAAAGGGCAATGGAAATAAGAGCCAGAAAGTTGGCCAAGGAACTAAGGCCGACGAAAAAACTTCTGTTAAACCCTTCAACGGCGACATCCCCTATCATGTAGGTGATGCGTATGGGCCCCGATACCGCTCTGGTTAAATCTACGCCCCGGAACAGAAGGGAAAGGCTTCTGACGGAAATCGTAAATATTCGCCACGTTTCGGTCGCCCCCCTCGCGATTGCCATCGGGGGGGAAAGCCTTGGATTTTGGTATCGCACGGCCTGCCACGATATGCCCAGGCTCGCGGCCCCGGCTTCGGTGTAAATGGGCAGAAGGGTAGCGGCCCCGGTTATGGCTCCCCGCGCGTACTCTATCTGTAGAACCGGAGGCCTTTCTTCAAGGATGTTCATAAGGGCCATTGTGTGCGGCAGTTCCTGCCCGTTCACCGTCAGTATCCTGTCGCCGCCTTGGAGGCCGGCGATTTCGGCCGGGCTTCCTTCAGCGACCAGTTCGATTACGGGGTCTGTCCAGAAAAAAATCCCGATTCTCCCCGCCCCGGTATTTCTGTCCAGAGCCGGCGTTACCAAAAGGTCAAGCGTTTGCCCGTTTCGCTCCACCCGGAGCGGAAGCTCCTCTTCCGGATGCACGGCGATAATTCCCTGAATGTCGTTAAAGGTTTCGGTTCTTCTTCCCCGTATTTCTACAATCCAGTCCCCGGTTTCAATGCCCGCTTCATCGGCGGGGTTTGTAACGCCGGGGGTAATATCCGAAACGAGAACAACGCGGTTACTCAGGGTGTTTACTTCAAACCCCACGCCCCATATCACGGACAGCACCAGCACCGCGAACACAAGGTTAAACAGGGGGCCCCCAAGACAGGCGACAATGCGGCGGAATGGGTGGGCGGCGAAAAAGCTTCCCTTTTCGTGCGTTACGGCCCCCCCGTCTTTGCTGCCCGAGCCCCCGGTTATGTCGTCATGCCCTTTCATTTTGCAGTAGCCGCCTATGGGAAAAGCGCCCAGCCGGTACTCCACCTCGCCGATTTTCTTTCTGAAAATGGGTTTGCCCCAGCCTATAGAAAAGGCCTCGACTTTTATTCCCATAAGGCGGGCGGCGACAAAATGGCCCAGCTCGTGGACAAAAACCACCACTCCCAGCCCCAATAGCCCCAAAAGTATTCTGTAAATCAGCATCGCAAACTCCCATCGCTTCCGGTATTTGTAATAAACTCTTCCGCTAGTGTACGGGCTTTCCTGTCCCGTTCAAGCACATTTTCAATGGTAAGGGGCTCGTCCGCCCGTGTCTTATCTATAACATATCCCACTACGCGGGAAATATCAAGAAATCCAATCCTTCCTTTGAAAAAAGCCTCGACCGCGGCTTCGTTGGCGGCGTTGTAAACCGCAGGATACAGGGGGCCTTTTTCAAGCGCCCGGTACGCCAAGGCGATCATGGGAAACGCGCGGGGGTCGCATTTTTCAAAGTTCAAGGTAAGGGAATCAAAATCCAGCGCCCCAAAAGGGGAGTACGCCGTTTGTGGCCACCACAGGGCATCGTGGATGGGCAGCCTCATGTCGGGGTTTGACATCTGGGCGTACACCGCGCCGTCCTTAAGGCGTATCATGGAGTGGACTACGCTTTGGGGGTGAATGACGACGGTTACGCTTTCAGGCTGTAGGCCGAAAAAAAACACCGCCTCCATAACCTCAAGGCCCTTGTTGGCAAGGGTCGCCGAATCTATGGTGATTTTGGGGCCCATGTTCCACGTGGGGTGGGCTAGGGCCTGTTCGACCGTTACGCTGCGGAGCGCTTGGGCCTGATACCCCCTAAAAGGCCCGCCGGAAGCTGTAAGGATAATTTGGCGTATGTTGTCCTTGCCGTGGGCGCAGATGAGCTTAAAAATCGCCGAATGTTCTGAGTCCACGGGGATGATTCGGGCATTTTTCTCCGCCGCCCGCGCGAAAACAAGGGGCCCGGCCATAACCGCCGTTTCCTTGTTCGCAAGGGCCAAGTCGCCGCCAGAGTCCAAAACCGCGAAGGACGGCAAAAGGCCCGCAGAGCCGGAAATCGCGTTGACGGTAATGTCCGCCCCCACGGCGGCAATGGCGTCTAAAAGCCCCCGGCTGCCTGAAAAATCAATCCCGGCGGGGCAGGGGAGCTCGGCGGAAGTCAGCGCGGTACGCGCGCCGGGAAACTCTTTTTTCAGGGCCGCCAGTTCCAGAGAGTTTTGGTGGGAGCTAAAAAGAACCGGCTGGAAAAAATCCTTCCCGCCGCGCAGTACGTCCAAGGCGCTTTTTCCGATAGAGCCTGTAGCGCCAAGTACGGCTACCCTTTTTTTCATGTCAGAAAAAGTATCCGGTACAGCATATAGTAAACCGGCGCGGCAAGGGCCACAGAGTCAATGGAATCCAGCGCGCCGCCCCGTCCCAGAACCAGAGAGCCTGAATCCTTTACCCCGGCGCTCCGCTTAATCGCCGACTCGCCCAAGTCCCCCAGCGTGGCGGCGATTCCCGCCCCCAAGCCCAAGATCGCGCCAGCGGACATCGAGGGCAGCACGGTCGAGGTAAAGATGCCCGGAAGTAGCATAACCGCGGCAACTCCCGTCATAACCGATGCGGCCAGCCCTCCTGAAAACCCGGCGATGCTTTTGTTCGGGCTCGCGGCGACAATGCCCCGGTTGTTTTTCCCGAAGAGAACCCCGGTCGCCCAAGCGATAGCGTCGTTAAGAAGGGCGATAAGGAAAAAAACAAGGATAACCATGCCCGCCCCGCTAAACACGGTCATTTGGACAACCCAAGCCATAAAAAGGCCGGGGTATATCATTACCGCGAAACCGGCGATAACACGGCCAATGTAGGAATCGAGCTTTTCTTTTGTCGTGAATATCCCGGAGACCAAAAGCCACGAAGCGCCCAGAATAAAAGCGCCGGGCACGATGTTCGCGTCCGTAAAGCTAAAGGTTACCACCACAGTCCACGCGACAGGGCTTACCGCCCCAAGCAGCACCGTTTCGGGCATGGAAATACGCAGGTTTTTGTGGCTCAGGATGGTGCGGAACTCCAGCGCGCCGAGTATCGAAAAACCAACGATAACAAGGTTAAGCGCCAGATGGTTATGCTGCGGGAGAAAAAGAACAACCGCGAGGAGCGCGGGAAGGCCAACAAAAAAGACAATCAACCGCTGAACTATTTTCTTCATGCTACACTATTTCCGGCTTCCGCCGTCCTCCATTTTTTCCCCTCCGGGGGCGGCCCCAAAACGGCGCTCCCGGTTGTGGTAATCCTGTACCGCGAGGGCAAGGTCTTCTCCCGACCAGTCCGGCCATAACTTGCCGGAAATATAATACTCGGCGTAGGCGCTTTCCCACAAAAGGAAATTGCTGATCCGGAACTCTCCGGCGGTTCTGATAACAAGGTCCGGGCCGGGAACGTCCGGGTTGTCCAGATAACGACCGATACTCTCTTCCGTTATGTCTTCTTTCGCCGCCGCGAGCTTTTTTACCGCCCGGACTATCTCGTCTCTGCCCCCGTAGTTAAGGGCGATAATTACCTGAAGGCCGGCAAAATCCTTTGTGTCGTTAAAGACCCCGTCCAGCTCGTCCAGTATTTCGGGGGACAGGCCCTCACGGCTGCCGGCATGGCGCACCCTGATGCGGTTTTCCCGGTAAAAATCCAGTTCGGCCCGCAGGTGCTTTTTTACAAGCCCCATGACAAAGCCCACTTCCCCGGCGGCCCGCTTCCAGTTTTCCGTGGAAAACGTGTACAGCGTAAGGTACGAAAGGCCCAAATCGCTTGCCGCCTTGACAACACGCTTGGCGGCCTGTATTCCTTCAAGATGCCCCTGCGTGCGCAACAGGCCCCTTTTTTCCGCCCAGCGTCCGTTTCCATCCATAATAACGCCTATGTGCCGCAAACCGCTTCCGGCGCAAGGCGGGGTTTGTTCCGTCAAACCTCCATAATCTCCTTTTCTTTTTCATCAAGAGCCTGATTCGCCTTGGCGATGTAACTGTCGGTGAGCTTTTGAAGCGCGTCAACGGACTTGCCTTCTTCATCCTCGGTAATTTTGCTGTCTTTAAGGAGTTTTTTCAGCTCGTCATTACCGTCCCGGCGTATGTTCCGTATGGCTACCCGGCTTTGCTCTGCGTGGTTTTTGGCCTGCTTGGCAAGCTCCTTGCGCCGCTCCCCGGTAAGGGGAGGGATCGCGATGCGGATAACCTTGCCGTCATTGGAAGGGTTAAGGGACAGTTCCGATGTACGGATGGCCTTTTCAATTTCCCCGATAAGACCCTTGTCCCACGGCTGAATAACGATAAGCCGGGCTTCGGGCACGGAGATATTCGCCACCTGATGTAAGGGAGACTTGTCCCCGTAAGCGTCAACCCTGATCCTGTCGAAAAGGGCGGCGGAGGCCCTGCCCGTCCTCAGGGTGGAAAACGTATCCTTAAGGCTTGAGAGGGCCTTTTTCATCCTTTCTTCCGCCTGAGTTATTGTTTCGCTCATGCTATCCGCCTACCCTGAAATACACATAATCCTCTATGGCCAGCTTCGCCCCCGATTTCTTGCCGGCCTCCGCCAGCGCTTGGGCGACGGTCATTTTTTCGTCCTTCACATAGCCCTGATCCATAAGGCAGATTTCTTTAAGGAACTTGTTTACCTTGCCTTTAAGGATATTTTCCAGCACTCCGGCGGGCTTGCCCTTCATGCCTTCGTCCTGCTCCATTTGCTTGCGGAAAATCTCTTCCTGCTCTTTAAGCCACGCGGCGTCGGCCTTCGACTGATCCAGATACATGGGGTTAAAGGCCGCCACGTGAAGGGCAATCGTAAAGGCAAAGGCTTTTACTTCCTCGCCGGCAAAGACCTCAGGCTTGTCCGAGCTAAAGCGCACCAATACGCCAATGGCCCCGTCGCCGTGAATGTAGCTGGCGAAATACTCATTCGGCCCCGCCTTCACCGTTTTGACACGCCTAAGGCTCATGTTCTCCCGGATTTTGGCGGCAAGGTCGGTAACCATGCCGTTTAGCTCATCGTCCGGCTCGCCCAAGCCCTTTTCCAGCGCCTTTCCGGCAACGCTCTCGCCCAAAGCGATAAACTCCGGGTTCATGGCTACAAAGTCCGTTTCCGAAACTATTTCCACAAGGGCCGAGACGGAGCCCGCCCCGCTGTCCTTGATCTTGATAAATACCTTTCCGGCATTGGTCGCCCGGCCCGCCCGGTTTTCAACGGCGGCAAGACCCTTTTCCTTCAGCAGTTTTTCGGCTTTGGCGAAATCCCCGCCGGTCTCGACAAGGGCGTTTTTACACTCCATCATGCCCGCCCCGGTTTTTTCCCGGAGAGCCTTTACATCCGCAGCGCTTATAGTAGACATTACTCAATCCCTCCTGTCATTTCTTTTACGGCTGTCATCCAAGCTAGGCGTCCTCGCCGTAGGCTCTGTCAATATCCACCGGCAGGTCATCTTCTTCCGTTTCAGGATCATCGGCCTCAGCTTCCGGGGACTGTTCTTCCCCGGTATAGGAGGAGATGTCGATTTCCTGATCTTCTTCCCGAATGGAAGCGTCGGTCATCAATTCTTCCTGATCCTCGCTTTCGCCCTCGTCAAGGTTTTCGATAATCCTTAAGCCCACTTCGTTGTCCGCCTCTACCACGGCGTTGGCGACGATTTGGGTGAAAAGGGTAATGGCCCGGATAGCGTCGTCATTCCCCGGTATGGGGAAGTCGATGCCGTCAGGGTTACAGTTGGTATCAACAACCGCCACAATGGGGATGCCCATGCGCTGGGCCTCGGCGACGGCGATGGACTCTTTCCTCGTGTCGATGATGAAGAGTATCCCCGGAAGGTCTTTCATCTCCTTGATGCCCCCAAGGTTCTTGTGCAGCTTCGTCCGCTCTTTGGCGAGCCCCGCTATCTCTTTCTTGGTGAGGTTTTCGAATGTCCCGTCCGCTTCCATCCTTTCGAGCTTTTTCAGGCGCAACAGCGACTTCTTGATGGTAACAAAGTTGGTGAGCATACCGCCCAGCCACCGGTTGTTAATGAAGAACATTCCGCAGCGCTCGGCTTCTTTCTGGATTGCCTGCTGGGCCTGTTTCTTGGTTCCCACAAAGAGAACCGATCTACCAGCCGAGGTAACCTTGCGCACCGCGTCGTAGGCGTCTTTTATCGCCTGAATGGTCTTTTGCAGATCAATAATGTGAATCCCATTCCGTTCCGCGAAGATGAACTTCTTCATCCGCGGGTCCCAGCGTTTTACCTGGTGCCCGAAGTGCACGCCCGATTCCAACAGGCTCTTCATGGTAACTACCGCCAAAATCTCCTCCCTGTCCTGACCCTTAATCCTGCGGTCAGGCGCCGTCCCTATATCTCACCGCCCGCCAAGGGGCAGTGGAAAATGTCCAGCCGCCACAGGCCGCCGGATTATTGGCCCCCGTAAGGGTAGCCGTTATCCCTTAGCATGACATAAAACTCCCGTAATGGCAAGCCCACGACAGAGGAATGAGAGCCCCATATCGAAGAAATAAAACAGGCCGCCCGCCCCTGAATCTTGTAGGCTCCCGCCGCGTCCTGCCATTCCCCCGTGTCAAGATACCATTCTATTTCTTGGGGCGAAAGGGGCGCGAAGGTAACCTCGCTGGAAACCGACCGGCAGTCCATGGTTTTTGTCCGCAGGCTGAAAAGCGCCACGGCGCTGATTACCTCGTGGCTTTTTCCCTGAAAGGCGCGGAGCATACGCCGGGCGTCTTCCCTGTCCCGCGGCGTACCGTAGATGTTCCCGTCCAGCGAGATAAGCGTATCGGCCCCGCATACCCACATTGGCCGCGGGCTGGCGGGTATGCCGGCGGGATTGTCACCAAGGCCCGCTACTACGCTGTTGACTTTGCGCGCCGCCAGTTCTTCCGCCACGGCCCGGCCTTCCGCCCGCCTGTCAAAGCGCTCGTCCGCCAGGGAGGGTACGCGGGTAAAGGGCAGGCCAAGGAGTTCCAAGTATTCCGCCCGTCTGGGAGAGGCGGACGCCAAGAGTATGTGTTCCATAGTTGTGGCAACAGGATAGACCTTATCGCGGGAAAATGTCAGCCCCCCGCCGCACATGAACATTCCCGCCGGGGCTTTTGGTGGGAATGCATGGCTCATGCGCGGCGGGGGGCGGCAGGTTGTTTTTTCCCCAAAACACTGGTACAGTTACGCAATGAAGATAGGGATAGACACATTCGCCTGCAATAGCGGCGAGTCGGCCGTGGGTGTCTATGTAACGCAATTACTGAAACGGATCCCCCCGTCAGCGGCAAAGTATGAGCTTTTCGGCTGGGAGTACGACCGCTTTGCCTTTAGCGAGGCCGCACCAGATATGGAGTTTATCCCCCAGTGTTCCGTAAGCGGCAGCGCCGCCAATTTTTTTTGGCACGTTTTTAAGTTTCCCCGGTTCGCCAGGGCACGGGACTGGAACCTCTGTTTTTTCCCCGCCGCGCACAAAAGGCTCCCCGCGAACTCCCCCTGTCCGACCGTGGGTGTTGTTCACGACATGGTTCCGTGGTGGGAGCGGAGGAAGCGTGAATACCTTAAAACATTTGCGCGGATGCTTCTGCCCGGCGCTCTTAGGCGGCTGGACAGGGTTATCGCCGTGTCAGGGTGGGTAAAACAGGAACTTGTAGAGGTCGCCGGGATTAAAGAGCGCCGAATCGAGGTAATTCCCAACGGCATCGACCTTCAGGCGTTTTACCCCCGTTCCCGCGGGGAGGAAAGCGTGGTGCTTATCCAGCCCTTCAGTTTCAGGCGTCCGTATGTTCTTTATGTTTCCAGAATTGAGCATCCGGTAAAGAACCACTGTAAACTAATCGAGGCGTTTGGCATTTTTAAGGAAAGAACACGGTATCCCCACAGGCTGGTGCTGGCGGGGGGCGACAGCCGGGGCGCTGAAAAAGTCAAGGAAGCCGCCGCCTCAAGCGCCCACCGCAAGGATATTTTCTTTACCGGGCACTTCCCCTACACGAGCCTTCCCGAACTGTATTCCGGCGCCGACATTGTTGTGATTCCTTCCATGTACGAAGGCTTTGGGATGGGCGCGCTGGAGGCTATGGCAAGCGGAGTTCCCACGGCCTGCGCCAGAGCCGCCTCCCTGCCGGAAACCGCCGAACACGCGGCCCTGTACTTCGACCCCAAGAGCGCCGAGGACATGGCGGACAGGATGGTTACCCTTACCGCCAACCGGGACATCCACCGGGAATGCCGCCGGCTGGGGCTGGAACGGGTCCGCGATTTTTCATGGGATCGCTGCGCGAGGCACACGCTGGAAATAATTCAGGAAATGGTTTCCTAACGTTTAGTGTATTCCCGCGCCCTTTCCAGGCAGTCCTTGCAAAGCGTCAGGTTAGGAGACCTCTGCTTTTTTCCGCATCGAGGACAATGCCCGCCTTCTTTGCGGGCGGCGTACCGTTCCTGCCTTTTCTTGTTGACCTCTTCCCGGTGCCTTTCCAGAAAACGCTTTTGGCGCAAGCGGTTGGCTTCTTTTTTGTCCATATCCTTTGTTGGCATACGCGCGTAACTCCTCCGTGAATAGCATAGCATATGCGCCATAAGCTTTCAACAAGATATAAAGGATTGGACCAGTTACAGCGCTTTTAGCCCAGCCTGGCCCTTGCAAAAATATTTTTTTGCGTTATACTATGCCGCTTCAGGCATTTTTCTGCCGATAATGACTTATCAGGCCGTTTTGCGAGAGCATTCTCCGGGCCTGCAAGAAACAGGCCCTAGTTGTAAAGGGCTTTAAGACTTAGGAGGTTCTTAAAAATGAAAAGGACAACTCTCTGTTTATTTTTCTTGGCTGGGTTTATTGCGATTCCCGCAATGGCGCAATATAATTTCACGACCGCGACACCGGATTACCTTTCCCTTGGTCTTAGTCTCCCGATAGGGTTTCATATCGGCGATGAGCGCGGGGGCCAGCTTGTGGCAAACGCTCCGGTTCCTAACCTTAGCGTCAGTTTTTCTGTTCTTCCTAACTTCAGAGTGGGCTACGACTACATCGCTGTTGAAGGCCAGGGGGACGGAGCGGCTCCGGGGATCAGCGTGCAAGCGCATCTTTTGCGCATGGAATTTTACCTTATCCGCTGGCTTGGGTTTTCTTTCGGCCTTGGGTGGGGCGGCGTCGACCAGTTGGGGCAATCCTCGCACATGGCCGCCGCGCTGAGCCTTGGATGGTTCGCCGATTTCTTCCAGGCCCGAGCTCCTTCGGGATTCACGTACGCCCTGGGTGTGCGGATTGACTATCTGGCAAGCCTGCACACCGCGGAGGCTGTTGGCCAGGGTTCTATCCTTTTCGCTATCCGTTTTCAGGTCGGGCGATGATCTCTATTAAAGGGGAGCGTGCGGCTTTGCGTTCCCGCCCCTTTTGGGGTATTATGGGAGTATGAGCGAAAAGCGCTTTACCGTTCTGGATTTGATCGATATCGACCTGAAAGAGCATAACTCCCTGAACCTGAAGTGTATCGGGGGCCGCAAGGGGCTCGTCAGGGAAATAAGCATTCCGGACATTAACCGCCCGGGGCTTGCTCTGTCGGGCTTTTTCGATGCCTTCGCTCACCAGCGGATTCAAATCTTCGGGCGGGGGGAAGTAGCGTACCTGCGCAAGCTGGAAGAGGACAAGTCAAGCGACACCATCCGGCAAATGTTCGCTCATACCATTCCCTGCTGCATTTTTACCTACGGCCTTTTTCCCGGCGAAACCTTCGCCGAGATCGCCGAAAACGCCCAGTGCCCAGTGCTTCAAACAAACCTTACCACAACAGAGTTCAGCGCCCGGATCATGCGTATCCTCGCGGAGATTTTCGCCCCACAGGAGAATATCCACGGGGTATTGGTGGAAGTTTACGGCTTGGGAATCCTTATCCGGGGAGAGTCGGGGGTGGGAAAAAGCGAGACGGCCCTAGAACTTATCATGCACGGACACCGCCTTGTCGCGGACGATGTTGTAAACATTCACTGCGTAAACGGCAATGTCCTTATGGGAACCGGGGCCAACAGGATCATCGCCCACCACATGGAAATACGCGGCATGGGCATTATCAACGTAACCCACCTGTTCGGAGTCGGCGCTATCCGGGATCGCAAGGAGATACAGCTTGTCGTTAAGCTTGAAGAATGGGACTCCAAGAAGAACTACGACCGTATCGGCATCGAAGAGCAGTATACCGAACTTTTGGGGGTGAAAGTTCCCATGCTGGAAATACCCGTAAAGCCCGGACGGAACATACCCATCATCATCGAAACCGCCGCTATGAATGAGCGGCTTAAATCTATGGGGTACAACGCGGCAAGGGAATTTAACCAGAACATCCTTAGGTGGATAGAAAGCGATACTTCAAAGTCAGTTTATTTCGGCAGCGAAAACATCATTTAAAACAGGGTAGAAACATGACAGAGCAGATAATTAGCGTTTCCAACAGAGCGGGAATACACGCCCGTCCGGCGGCGATTCTGGTTCAAGCCATCAAGGATTTTAAGGCCAGCATTCACTTTGAAAAGGGCAATGACCGGATTAACGCGAAATCCATCATGGGGATACTGACTCTGGCGGCGGCCTACAAGACTGAGCTTAAAATTATCGCCGAGGGGGAGGATGAAGAACAGGCGGTGCAAACGATTGTCCGCCTGTTCGATTCCAAGTTCGAGGAGGAATAAGCGTTTTTCGCGTTTTTTTCGGTTACGCCTCTTGCATTATTTTACGGCCTGTGGTAGTATTCACACATGAGGTTGGACTTGGGCCAAAAGCCGTTTTCGCGCGTTTTCTGTAAAAAAATTCCCGAATTAAGCGAACTTGGCACGGTTTTTGCTCTCTCTCTCTCTCTCTCTCTCTCTCTCTCATAAGACTCACCTGATCATTTCGCCTAAAAAAATTTACCCAAAAACAGCCTTTGCCGCCGCGCACCTACTGCCTTTTGCCCCGAATACCGCGCAAAGCCAGAGTCCACAGTTCCGTCTTTTACGGAACCTTGGCCCGCCAG
>Ga0123355_10000559_pt1 | contig 49930 bp, 44 predicted proteins | sample TergutEmb28metaG_3_FD_89872 | JGI IMG/M metagenome (GOLD analysis project Ga0123355, IMG submission 89872) | Embiratermes neotenicus P1 segment gut microbial communities from Petit-Saut dam, French Guiana - Emb289 P1 | ecosystem: Host-associated > Arthropoda: Insects > Digestive system > Gut ...
AAACGACTAAAAACTTTGAAGGGGATGACACCTTATCAATTCATTGTCAAATCTTGGGGCGATAATCCCGACGTTTTTTTAGATGAACCGTGCCACCTCAATCTGGGACTTTACACCTAGCACGGTATTTTAAAAACTGCAAACATTTGTATATTTAAATCCATCTACTTTGCGCCTACCGAAAAATATACACCAAAAAATGATGAAAGACGCTTCCCGTTTCGGGAGCGTCTTTTTCATGGTTAGTTCCAATCAATATCATCATTTACTGAAAAATACAAGGTTTGTACAAATGGTGCGGTTTTTGCAGAAGATGCTTTAAAACCTGTAAAAATATTCACCCCGCTCTTTAAGCAGGATACATTTGGCAACCATTGTTTCCAGTATTGCACCTATTTGCGGCGGTGTAACCGAACACCGGTCTCCGTCTTTGTATTTGCAACCACTTATATGATTATTGATGCATTCACAGTTGCCGTTGGCGAAAAAACTACTATCGAATCCGTGTTGTAACTTGCGCCTCTTCAGCCAAATTTCATTCGCCATACACATTTCGCCTTCGTATTCATCCAGCCGCACAACTGCTTTTCCCATTACGTCAACTTGTTTGATGGCTAAAACTAATGCAATGAAAGCCGGTGGCACGAAAACACCGGCCAAAGACAATGCTATCACTATAGTAGACGCTTTCACGCTGATGTGGTAGCTTCCGCCGGCGAAACCCCGCCTGCCTGATTTCACTTTTTCAAAACGCTCGTCACCTTCTGAAGGGAACTCCGGCTTGCTCAGCTCTGAGAGCAGAGCCTTAATAGCAGTTTCGTCCGCATCCGGCGGCAAAAGGCTTTGAGTCGTTGCCCATTTCAGAAGCTCAGATTTCAGCTTCGACACATTTCCTTCAAAAGAGAAGCAAAGTTCTTCTTCGGGTGGGGTATTGAGTTGTTGCATCTCTGTTCAACTCCCTTGCTTTATTTTTCTTGCGGTGATTTCATTCGTGTTATGACCTTCGAAACTATTGCATCCGATATTTGCCGAAAGCGTTCCGTATTTCTTTTTATGAGATTTTCTTCGAATTCCAATTCTGCCTTTGTTGAATCGTCCGCAATAGCCTGTAAATAGCCTCTGAAAAGCTCGGCATTGTACGAATCAGATTCCCAATTGTTCAAAATGCCTGTTGCCAGTTCAACCGAATTTTTTTGAAACATGTCAATTTCGGAAGGTGTTATTTCAGAATCTCCTCCTTTTTTAAAGTGCTGTTGCGGGAGGTGTAACAATACGCGGAAAAAATCTCCGATTATGTCAAAAATGTTCTCATTGAAATGAAAATTTGCTTTTTTCATCAATTCCCTGCAAATATCATCAATTGCGACCAAAATGCAGTGTATTCGTTGGATATGCTCCGGATAGTCGGCTTCACCCTGCGCATATTGTTCGGGTTGCGGTATTGTTATAAAAGCCAGAATTGCGCCCATCGCAAAGGCTAAAATATCCAACTCTTTTTCTTCATCGGAATCATCGGAAAACAATATAGGCGTTAAGATGCTTTCTGTTGCGAACAAATCCGCAGCCAGTTCTTGTGTTATGTTTTTTTCCACTGAAACACGCTTTCCGGAGCTGTCATTAAATTCGTGCAAAAGATAGTGATGCATATGCTCGTGCAGCACCAAAAATTGAGCTGCAAAAATCATTGAATGAACAGAGAATATTTGCAGCAAATCAGCATTAAATGTTCCGGACAACACTCTTTCGATTTGCACAGCAAGCAACTCTGTTGCATGACAAATTGCTTGTATGTTTTCAGCATAGAGTACAAGTGCAACATCATTGTCATTGATTTTACAGAAGGCGGGGACGGGTTCGTCACCTTCTGTTCCCGTTGCACAGAATAAATGAACATCCAGATAGCTTCTGTCTTTGTATGCCGATTCGGGAAATAATGTTTCTTCAGTGGTTGTTACAATGGTTGTTATGATATTGTTGACGTAGAAGGGATATGGTGATTTATATGCTTGGAAAAGCGTTAATTCCACCCCGAATTCTTCCTTGTACTTTTTTATCAAGGCTTCCGCCAGTTTTGGTTTTTCAGTTGCCAACCTCGCCAATATGCCGCATCGAAATTCAGCTTCACCGGAAAGTTCGCCTATTTTTCGAGCAAGACTCCAAAAATTTTTTAACGCTAAAGTATCGCCTTGTCGTGCCGCGCGAGAATACAGTTGCAATGCCGCAAAAAAGTTTTGCGGTAACCCTCCGTGTCCACCCTCGTACATAAGCCCCAAGTTGATTTGTGCTTGGTCTAATCCCTGCATTGCCGCTTCATTGTACAATTGTGCGGCATATCCCCTGTCAAGCGGCGCACCGTCCCCGTCCTCATGGAGTGTGCCAAAATGAAACATGGCAACAGTATTCTTTTTTTTGACGGCTGAAATGAGCCAATATATAGCCTTTTCTTCGTTTCTCGGAACACCGCTGTCATACAGCAGATACAGTTCAAACATTGAGCATGATACACCCTGTTCTGCCGCTTTCAGAAAATTTTCTTCTGCTAAAGCATAATTTTTGTCCACGCCGCGTCCGTAGAAGTAATCCAGTCCCTTTTCGTGATACTGTAACTTATCCATTTGCATCCTCCTCAGTATTTCGCCTTCAAATTTTTTGAAAAATATGTATTGTAATTATATGGCGATTTCGACAGGAAAACAAGAGGCACGTCAAAAAAGGCGACCGGCTCTCTCGAAAATTTCGAGAACGCGCGAACGCACTTGAAGAAGCCCGAACGCTCGCAAGGGCGTCCGCTGTATGTAATCGGATGTTCCGATTTGGCTGCTTTGATTTTTATTTGATTGGCTTTTTTTAAGTAAGTAACCGAAGTCCCGGGAGCTTCGGCAGGTTGCCGCTTCATATAAAAGGTGTGCACGTGGGCGTCAACATTCGGTCGGCCGTGTCCGAACGGGTCTGCCCTCTTTCATATAATGCGGCGGGTGTTGCAGTTGTTGCTGTGGTACGGGTGAAGCATTGGTGGTACAGGTACTGCATGGTGGTACGGTGAAGCGTGGTGTTGCGGTGTTACAAGGCGCAACCGTTATACAGCGGCTTCGGCACGGAGCGGTGCGGTCAGTTTCAGGGCGAACCCCTTCCTGAGATGGCAAAACACGTCCTTTGGCATGAAAGCGACTGCTTTGTTTCTCGGTTGCAGGGCAAGTATACTTCAACTCTCATGCGCAGATATCCGGAACCGTTCCGGGAAATTTTCCAGGAATTTTTCCCGGAGCGGAAGCGACTGCTTTGCCGATATCGCGGTTTGCGCTTCGGTACGTAAAACTTGCTATGCATGTACGCAAATTTTACGCACGTTTTGGCAAACCGCAATATGTTTTCTCCGCCGGCATGATTTCAGCCCCTCCCCGCATATACTGAAACAGCAATTTTGTTTTGTGCGGAATTGCTCTATTGAAGGGGCTGATTAAAATGAAACAAATCATTCGCGAGAACATCGCGCAAATGGACATTTCGGCGGGCGGCGGGATTTTCGGGCGCAAGGCGCGAATTGATACGATAAATCATCCGGTTCTTGTGCTTGGGCTCGGCGGCACGGGAATCGACGCGCTTTTGCGGTTGAAATATCAAATAAATCGGCGGTTTAAACTGCCGGATAAAAAATCCAAGCCGGACAATATCGAGTATCTCGCGCTTGAAACAAACGAGCATGACCGCAAAAAATATCGCGGCATCTCTCTTGATGCATACACGGAAACCGTTTTGCTCTCGAACGCGGGAATCGGCGCGATTTTGAACAATCGTTCGACGCTTCCGGAATATATCAGCACGTGGCTTAACCCCGATTTGACTATCACCGACGGCACAAAAGGTGCAAGCGGAAATCGTCAGGCGGGGCGGCTTTTGCTGTTCGAAAAAATTAACACCGCTATCGACGCAATTTCAAATAAAATTAAATCGCTGCGCTCCGACCGCGAAAATAAATTGCTTGTGTTTGTGCTTTCGGGGGTTTCCGGCGGAACGGGCGGCGGTATGTTTTTGGACGTTTCGTACATTGTGCGCGGACTTATGGAGCGCGAATACGGCGCGAAAGGCATCGACAAAGTTGAAATTACCGGCTATTTATTCACGCCGGACGTGCATCTCGCGGGCAACAACATGAGCATCCACACCGAGGAATACATACAGCGCAACGGTTATGCCGCCCTCAAAGAGTTGGATTATTTTATGAATATCGAAGAACGCGGCGAGCGTTTTCATCAAAAATACGGTACACGGCTTGAAGTTAATTCCGCGCTCGCGCCGTTCAATTTGTGCCACCTTGTTTCCGCCTGCAATATCGACGGCGTTTTTTTGAAAAATGCCTACGACTACTGCATGAACGTAACGGCGGAAAACATCGTGAACTTTCTCGCGCTTGAGGACAAGGAAAGCGGCAGCGAATTTGCCGTGCAGGATTATCACAGCAATTTGATTTCGAATATCGCCGCAATGACGAGCAATTTGCCGCCCGGCGTCGCATCGTGCGCGAATTTTTCCTACAATATAATCGGCGCGTCGGCGGCGATTTTGCCCACCGAGGGCATCAACGCACAACTCGCACACGGCGTTTTGAACGAAATGAGCGAGATGTTCGACGCAGAACCGGACGATTTCGATTTGCAGGAATTCGCAAAGCCCCTTGAAATTTCCGCGCTCGGAGCAGAGGTTGCCCGCGCGTTGCCGCCGATTAAGCTCGACTATGCCGAAACGGATTATTTCAGCCACCGCAACGTCGTCAAAACGCGCCGCGTTGACGTTGACGAAAAACTTGCCGAGCAATTTGCCGCCGCAAAACGCGAACTCTCCAAGGTTGGCGCGGTTGAAATTATCGAGCGCGTTAAGGCGGATTTGCGCGAAGTTTTCACCGACCCTGCGCGCGGCGCATTTTACACGACACGAATAATTTCCGGCGAAACAAATCCCTGCTTGCTCGCGAGAATCGGCGCGTACACAACCCACTTACGCGAAAAAATCGACGCAACCGCACACGAAACCGATGCCCTCGAAGTCGCTTGCGAAACCCGTTTCGAAGAGGCGGCAAAAGCAATCTTCTCAAAAGAAAGCAAAAAAAATGCCTACATTGAGGCGAAAGTTGCGGTATATCAATCCCGCCTGCAACGGGAAATTTTCATTCGGCTCATAGACATTTACAAAGAAATTCATAACGCCCTTGAACGCGAAAACGACAGCACGTATTCTGTTTACGCCGAGGTTTTGCGCGAAGTTCGCAGAATTTTTGAGCGTAACGCGGAAATTGTCGCCAAGCCGGACACGTCGCAGCGCACATTCGACCACGCGGTTATTTCCGTTTCGGAACTTGTGCCGGAAATCGAAAATATTTTACACGAATCGGGACGAGATTATATCACGCACGATTTTTTAAAAGCCCTTCTCAACAATCCCGACGACATAAACCAAACAATTTCGGATTTCATATTTGACAAATTCGGCACGTTTTTAACGCGCTCCATGTCGGAATTTTTCAGTCGCAACGGCGAGCGAACCGCCGAACACGTTGTTGAATCGGAAATCGCGCCCCGTTTGTATCGTGACGCAAAACCGATTTTTCATCTCGACAATACTGCCGGTATTTTTCATTTTCCGAGTTACGGCATGGTCAGCGTGCCGAAAAATACGCAGGAAATTTTGCGCGGAATCGAAGCATATCAAGGTCACGCGCTTGCAAATTTGCGCTTTAACATCCGCAAAAGTTCCATCGCCGACCGAATTTTTTGGCTTAACACGCAAAACGGCATCCCGCTTTTCGCATACGCGCCGATTCGCGTTTACGAGGAACTCTACGAGCGCACAATCGAAACCCGCGAGGGGGTCGGGCGACATTTAGTAATGAACGAGCGCGAAAATTGGATGAACTTGCCGTCGCCGTTGCCGGAAAAATTTTGGGGCGATACGTATTCAAACGCCCGGCAAAAAGCCGCCAACGACGAAGCCCGAAAAGTTTTTCGCCAAGGGATGCAGTACGAAACCCTCAAAAAGAACACCGACGAAAATTTTTTCATCCGCTATCCCAATTTAATCGAGCGAACCCGCCGCGAAAACGAAAAGCACATCGAGCTTTCAAAAGTTACGTGGATGGCCAAGGGTGCGTCGGGTTAAAATTGTAAAATTCTCGGGGGCTTCGCCCCCGAACCCTCACGAACTTTTTTAGAAAAAAGTTCGACAAAAAATCCAAAAATCGCGCATTTGCGCGATTTTATGATGGGGTCAAGGGGACATTGTCCCCTTGCAGGGGTTTGGGGACGGAGTCCCCAAGGTCTTTAGTAAGTGCATACGAGGCGGAGTCCCCGAGGTCTTAAAAATTGATTATCATTTCGGTGTAAACTTGCGCATCGGAATAACTTTCCGTTATAATGCATATTGTGAAATATATTTTATTAAAAGGATTGGATTCAACGTGAGTCCCGGTTTCGTAACAGTATCAGCAGTATCACTTATCGGGTTGATGGCATCTTCGGCGTTTTTGAGCGCGGCGGAAATGTCGTTTGCGTCGATTTCGCGCGCTCGCCTGAACAATCTGGCGGAAGGTGGCGGAAGACGCGGCAAACGTGCGCGTCTTATAGCCGACCTCTACGAAAATCGCTTCGACGAGGTAATTTCTACGTTGCTGATTTGCAATAATTTAGTGGCGATTGCGGCGGCAACAATGTCTGCGGCTTTATTTGCTGCAATTTTTGCCGTTTTCGGCGAAGAGTGGGAGTTTGTCGGCTACATCTTCTCAACAATTATTATTTCCGTGTTGATTATTATCTTCACCGACATTTTTCCCAAAAGTTTCGCCAAAGAGAAACCGGAAAAATACGCGGTCTTTTTTTTGCCGATTCTGCGTTTGCTGATGGCAATTTTTTGGCTTGCAAACAAGGGAATTCTGCGGCTTAAAAACAGCGTGGGCGCGAAAATGGCATCAAACGAAGAGGAAGTCGAAGCCGAACCGCACACTCTTTTGGAACAGGAACTCATTTTCATGGTGGAAGAAGCCGAAACCGACGGCATTATCAACGAAGACGACTCCGCGCTGATTACAAACGCCATTGAGTTTAACGAGGTATTCGTGGGCGATATTTTAACGCCGCGCGTAAATATCGACAGTATTCCGAGCGGCGCAAGCGTGGATGAAATTGCCGGGTTGTTTCTCAAAAACGGATATTCGCGAATGCCGGTAATCGGCGAGTCAATCGACGAAATTCGCGGCATCGTAAACCTGCGCGACTTTTTAAAATGCATGGCAACCGGCATGAGCGACAATCCCGTCACCCTCGACGACATTATGACGTCGCCGGTTTATACTGTGACCGGTGCGCCTGTGCGAGACGTTTTGACGCTGCTGAAAAAGCAAAAAAGCCACATGGCAATCGTCACAGACGAGTACGGCGGCACAGAAGGTCTCGTAACGATGGAAGATATTTTGGAAGAACTCGTCGGCGAAATTTGGGACGAAAGCGACGAAATAATCGAGGAATTTGTGCCGCTCGGCGACAGCAGGCACAAAATTCTCGGCACCGCCGACGTTGATAAAATGTTCGAATATTTCGACATCGAGGCAAAATCGGAATCGAATACCGTCGGCGGATGGATAGCGGACGTTTTGCGTCGTGTTCCGCAGGAAGGCGACAGCTTCGAATTTGAAAATCTCATCGTAACCGTCACAAAAACCGACGGTCGCCGCGCCGAAGAATGCGAAGTTTCCGTCGCAACCGAGGAAGAAGGCACAGCCGAGAGGAGAACAAGAGATGATTAAACGATACAGCGAGGGAGTGTGCGTCAGACGCGCAGCGAATACCGGGAGCATATGTATCGAGCCGCACATACCTTCGAAGGGTGCGGGCAAAGAACGCCCGGCAAAGCCGCCGGAAGCAAAAAACACCATGGCGTACAAAATTCTCGCCGCGCATAACGCGCCCGCCGATGACGCGCTTCTGCACATAAAATTTGACGCGCTCGCGTCTCACGACATCACGTACGTAGGCGTCATCCAGACGGTTCGCGCCGCCGAAAAGGATTTTGAAAAATTTCCGATGCCGTACGTTTTAACGAACTGCCACAACTCGCTTTCGGCGGTTGGCGGAACAACAAACAGCGACGACCACGCTTTCGGGCTTTCCGCCGCAAAAAAATACGGTGGCATTTTTGTGCCTCCGCATGTCGCGGTAATCCATCAATACGTGCGCGAGGAAATCGCCGCAGGCGGCAAAATGGTTCTCGGTTCGGATTCGCATACGCGATACGGTGCGCTCGGAACAATGGGCTTCGGCGAAGGCGGCGGCGAGCTTGTTAAGCAAATTTTGGGCAAAACATACGATATTTCCGCGCCGGAAGTTGTGGGCGTTTTGCTTACCGGAACGCCGCGTCCGGGCGTCGGGCCGCAAGATGTTGCCCTCGCGCTTATCGGCGAAGTTTTCGAGGACGGCTTTGTCAAAAATAAAGTTTTGGAATTTTTCGGGCCGGGTGTGGCAAATTTGAGCATGGATTTCCGCATGGGCATCGACGTTATGACAACGGAAACGACATGCCTGTCGAGCATTTGGGAAACCGACGGCAAAGTTGAAGAATTTTATGCAATTCACGGCAGGGCAGGGGATTTTGCAAAAATTTCCCCCGGCGAAACGGCGTATTACGACGGCTTAATCGAAATAAATTTATCGGAAGTTGTGCCGATGATTGCAATGCCGTTTCATCCGAGCAATGTGTTTAAAATTGAAGATGTAGGCGAAATTCGCTCCGACCAAGGCGTTATTGCGGGTTGTGCCGGCGGGCTGTACGAGTCGATTTGCGGTGCGGCGGAAATTTTGGAGGGCAGGGGAGTGGCGATGCCGCTTTCGGTTTACCCGGCAAGCCAGCCGATGTACCTGTCGTTGGTTCAAAACGGAACGGTGGCGCGGCTCATGCGCGAGGGCGCGATTTTACGCACAGCCTTCTGCGGGCCGTGTTTCGGCGCGGGCGATGTTCCGCGAAACGGCGGATTTTCGATTCGTCACGTTACGCGAAATTTTCCGAACCGCGAAGGCTCAAAGCCCGGCATGAATCAAAGCGCGAAAGTCGCGTTGGTTGACGCTCTTTCAATTGCCGCAACGGCGGCGAACGGCGGAATTTTAACCCCCGCAACGCAGCTTATCGAATCAAACCCCAACATACCGAAATATTTTTTCGACTCGAAAGTTTACGCGAATCAAATTTTCAAAAGTGCAGGCAAACCCGACAAAACCGTCGAGCTTGTTTACGGCCCCGGTATTCGCGATTGGCCGGAATTTAAGCCCCTCGGGGCGAATATGCTTTTGCAGGTTGCGTCGCTGATTACGGACGATGTGACAACAACGGATGAGCTTATTCCGTCGGGTGAAACATCCACGTTCCGCTCAAATCCGTACGCACTTGCGGAGCATACTCTCTCGCGCAAAGACCCGGAGTACGTCGGGCGGGCGAAGCAGTCGAATAAATGGGCGCGGGAATGGGGACGAATTGCGCAAGCGTGCAGCTCTTCGCCGTGTCCGCCGCATGACGAATGCCGGCACGATTGTCGAAATATTCCGGTTCTTTCCGATGCCGTTCGAGCGTTGCAAAATTCCGGTCGGTCTTTCTCGTTCGACTGCGCCGTCGGCAGCGTTATTTACGCGCGCAAACCCGGCGACGGTTCCGCCCGTGAGCAAGCCGCGTCCTGTCAGCGCGTTTTGGGCGGTTTGGCGAACATTGCAGTTGAATATGCCACGAAGCGTTACCGCTCAAATTTAATAAATTGGGGCATGTTGCCCTTCATTTTTCCCGACGAACCGGCGTTCGAAGTTGAGGATTTCATCTATATTCCTGAAATTCGCGATGCCGTTGAAAATCGCCGCGAAAAAATTCCCGCATTTGTTATCGCAAAAAGCGGCGACGTGCGAAACATCACCCTCGAACTCGTACTCACTCCCGCCGAAGCCGAAATTTTGCTTGCGGGCTGCCTGATTAACCTGTATTCGACGCAGGCAAACCGGGAAAAATAATTGTATATAACGCGAATCAAGAGTTCAGGATAACGCCTCGCCGAAAATGCCTTGTGGCGAGCGACCGGTCTTTTTTTCGGATGATTTTCCCGAAAAAAAGACAACGAGCGAGCCGTTTACAAGGCCGGGCGAGACGTTATTTCCTTCCCTTGATTCGCGTATACAGCGAGCGGGCTTCTCACGCGCGTTCGCCCCGGCAACGGAAAGGACTTTACATGGACATAATTATCGGAATTCTCATTTTTATTCTCATTCTCGGCGTTGTGATTTCGGTGCATGAACTCGGGCATTTTCTCGCGGCGCGACATGCAGGTATTTTTGTGGAAGAATTCGCGCTCGGCATGGGGCCGAAAATTTTTTCGTTCAAAGGAAAGAAGGAGTACGGCTTTCTTTACAGCCCCGACGAGCAGGCGCGAACCCTTTACTCGTTACGTGCGTTTCCCATCGGCGGCTTTTGCAGACTGCGCGGAATGGACGACGAACTGAGCGATGCGGGTGTCGATGACCCGCTGGCCCTGAACAACAAATCCATTCCCGCGCGCGCGCTTGTTATGGCGGGCGGTTCGCTTATGAATTTCGCACTGGCATTTTTGCTTTTTTTCGCGCTGATGATGCTTCAGGGGTATCCCGTAATCGGCGTGTACAATGTTGAACCCGGAATGCCCGCGTATGAGGCGGGACTTCTTCCCGGCGATGTTATCACGCACATCAACGGCGACCGCGTCGGTTTCTCCGAAGGCTTGGTTGCAATTTTAGAACGCACCGGCGGGCGAGACATTAACCTTCGCGTAAATCGCGACGGAACGCGGTACGATTTCGCGCTTTCTCCCGTTCACGACGGCGAGCGGTATCGCGTTGGCGTAAGCATGTTGCAGGCGCGAACGGCAGGGCTTTTGGACAGCCGACCCGCCGACCCGGACGGCTATTTTGAACGCATCGGCATTATCGACGGTTTTCTCGGCGCGGGCGAAATGATTGTGTTTCATATTCGCGCGCCGTTCCGCCTGATTGCCCAATTTGTCACCCGCGAACCTATGCCCGAAGAACCCGGACTTATGGGTCCCATCGGCATCGGCAGCGTTGTTGTTGATGCGTACCAAGTGACGAGCGAGTTCGGAATTATTCCCATGGTGCTTACAATGGTGTTTTTCACGGCCTTGCTGAACGCCGCCCTGGGCATTATGAATTTGCTTCCGATTCCCGCGCTTGACGGCGCACGGCTCGTTTTTCTCGCAATTGAGGCGATACGGCGCAAGCCGATTGCTCCCGAAAAAGAAGCATATGTACACATTGCCGGTATGGTTTTGATGATAGTTTTGGCAATTTTCATCGCGTATCAGGATATTGTGCGCCTTACCGGCCGCGGCAACGACACCGAGCAGACTACGTCGGATTGATATAATGAATCTTAAGTTAAGACTGCGGGACTCTGCCCCGCACCCCGGAAACTTTTGAAAAAGTTTCATCAAAACTTTATTAAAAAACCGCGCGATGCGCGGTTTTTTGGTGGGCTGAACGTTTGGCCGTTCATTGGTTCAAAAAAACGCGCGAAGCGCGTTTTTTATTCAAGTTTTTGCCCCGCTTTTTTCAAAAAGCGGGCGGGGGTGCTGGGCAGAGTCTCTCGGTTTTAACTTCGGATTCATCATCAACCATTAACCGTCGAAGGCGGAATGCCCTTGTACTTTTTAAAAAGGCGGCTGAAATAGAAAACGTCGGAGAAGCCGCAATGTGCGGCGACTTCGGTTACGTTCCACTTTCCGGCACGAAGCATGTCTTCGGCTTGATTGATGCGAATTGTGTTTAAATAGTCACGAAAAGTCATACGGGTTTCGCGTCGAAAAAGCGTACCGAAATAAACCGGATTAAGTGAAACGGCGGCGGCAACTTCGGAAATTTTAAGCTGTTCGGCGTAATGCTCGGTGATGAAACGAATTGCTTGTTTTACGCGAGGGTCGAAACGGTATGTGTCAACTTCGTATACAAGCATCTCCATAAATCGTTGCAATACGAGCATTAAACGCGCCTTTGCTCGCATTGTATAGCCGGGGCTTCGTGCTAAAAAATCTTCGCTTAATTTGCTGTAATGCGAAATCAAATCGTTGTGGATGCCCACGTGAGAATGAAGGGGCAGGGGAACGGCAACGTCTTCGCCGGTTGGCGCGAACAGATTAAAATTTGCGGCAAAACATTCGAATTTTGCCGGAGCGTTGCTTACGGCAGAACGCTCCGACCCCTTTGGAATGCACAGTACGTCGCCTTCGGAGGCGAAAATTTTTTTTCGGTTGACGGTGTAAACCGCCTGACCGGCGATTACATAAGTAAGGTCGATATAGTTTGTTGTTCGATATTCGATGAGCCATTCGGGAGTGCTTATCCTGTGCCGAAAGTATTCCAGCGACGGTACGCAATCATTAAATGTGTCAAAATCCATTTCGAAACCCCTTTAATAAGTACAAATTTTCTTGATTTTAGCTATGTCGGCACACGTATGTCAAGACTAAACTTTTCTTTATGTGTTTTAATCATAAGGCGGTGGATTTTATGAACAGTTTTTCATATCGCGCGTGGCTTCAGCCCGCAGGGGATGCGAATTCGGTTGCTGAGCATTCTCTTAAAACCGGATACTTTGCAGAAGAAGAATGCGCGCGCGGACTGCGCATGTACAAAAAAGAAGATTTGCAGGTGTCATTTTCATTGAACAATGCACTGCCGCCGGAAGGCTTTGAAATTAAATGCGACCCGGACGGCGTGAAAATCGAAGGCGGCTGCGAAAGCGGCTTGCTTTACGGCGTGTATGCGTTGCTTTCGCGAATCGGACGCGGCGAAAAAATCGAGCCCGTCAAGCAGAAGCCGGCGGTTTCCATGCGTGTGCTGAACCACTGGGATAACGGCGACGGCTCGGTTGAGCGCGGATATTCCGGCAATTCGTTGTTCTGGCGCGACGGAAAAATCGGGTACGATTTGCCGAGGTTGCGCGATTACGCGCGGCTTTTGGCAAGCGTGGGCATAAATCAAATATCTGTGAATAATGTAAATGTGCGGCGTTTGACGGCGCAGCTTCTCACCGACGACGGGCTGAACGACCTCGTAAAGGTGGCGGAAGTGTTTCGCCCCTTCGGCATTCGCCTGATTATTGCGGTGCATTTTGATTCGCCGGTGTGGCTCGGCGGGCTTGAAACCTCCGACCCCGTCCGCGATGATGTTGCCGCGTTTTGGAAAGAAGCCGCCGCGCGCGTGTATAAACGGATTCCGGATTTGGCGGGATTTTTGGTCAAAGCGGATTCGGAATTTCAAAGCGGGCCGAATTCCTTCGGGCATACGCAGGACATCGGCGCGAACGTGATTGGAAAGGCGTTAAAGCCGCACGGCGGTACGCTTTACTGGCGGTGCTTCATATATAATTGTATGCAGGACTGGCGCGATACCGTAACCGACCGCCCCAAGGCGGCATATGATACGTTTTTCCCCATCGACGGAAAATTCGACGATAATATAATTTTGCAGGTGAAGCACGGGCCTTCGGATTTCCAAGTGCGCGAGCCGAACTCGCCGCTTCTCGGCGCGTTGAAGCACACTCGCGAGGCGTTGGAGTTTCAAATTTCGCAGGAATATACCGGGCAGCAGAAGGACATGTACGCATGGGCGGTTCAGTGGGAAGAAATTTTGGATACGCCGTTTAATGAAAGTCGTTTAACGCGCGACTTAATCGGGCGCGAAGTTGAGGCGATTGTTGCCGTGGCGAATACCGGCGACGATGTGAATTGGTGCGGGCATTTGCTTGCGCAAGCGAATTTGTACGCTTTCGGGCGCATGGCGTGGGCGCCGGCAATTACGGCCAAAACCGTCACGGAAGAATGGGTCGCGCTTACTTTCGGGCATTCATCCGAAGCCGGTCGGGATTCTTTGTGCGCCGAAATTACACGCATGTTGCTCGAATCCCGTCATGTATATGAAAAATATAACGCGCCGTTGGGAATTTGTTGGATGGTTTACGTGCATCATCATTACGGCCCCAGCCCGGACGGCTACGAGTACACGCCGTGGGGAACGTATCATCGCGCGGACACCAAAGCAATCGGCGTTGACCGCACACGAAAAGGCACGGGCTACACCGCGCAGTATCAGCCGTACATGCGTGATTTGTACGAAAGTTTGGAAACATGCCCGCAGGAAGTGCTTTTGTATTTCCATCGGCTTGCATATGATTTCCGCCTGAAAGACGGGCGCACGTTGATTCAATATATTTACGATACGCATTTCGAAGGCGTTGAGGGAGTCGAGGGCTTTATCGCAACGTGGGAGTCGCTTAAATCCGGCTTGCCCGCCGAGGCTTACGAATCCGTGCGCGAGCGGCTTGAAATGCAGCTTGCCAACGCAAAAGAGTGGCGCGATGTTATAAATTCATATTTTTATCGCAAATCGGGCATCGCCGACGAAAAAGGAAGGACGATTTACGTATGATTACATTGCCGGCATTTTTCGACGACGGCATGGTTTTGGCGAAAAACGCCCGCGTGTGGGGGTGGGCGTCGCCGAACGAAATTGTGTCGGCGGAGTTTTCGGGCAACGAATATGAAGCGACGGCCGACGAAAACGGAAAATTTATTTTCCAATTCGACAGCGAGAATTTCGGCGGACCGTTTACGTTGCGAATCGGAGAAATAAATATTCGTGACGTATATGTCGGGCGGGTGTGGTTTTGCGGCGGGCAATCAAATATGGAAGGCCCGCTTTCGCGTTCGCGCGTAAAATTCGGCGAATTTATCGAGGACGACGAACGAATCCGAATTTTTCAGGTCGAAAAGGGATTAAATTTTATTGAGCCGCAAAAGAATGCGGTCGGCAAGTGGAATGCGGCTTGCGGCGAATTTTTGAATCACATGTACGCCGTGCCGTATTTTTTTGCGCGGAAATTACTCTCACATCTTAACGATGACGTGAAAATCGGATTGGTTTGCGCGCCGGCGGGAGGCACACCGATTGAAGGTTGGTTGCCGGAAGAAATTATTCGTGAGAAATTTCCGCATTACATGGAAGCGTTGGCGGAAGTGAAGCAACCCGGTTTTATTGAACGTCAAACCGAGGACGCGGAAACCGCCAAGCAAGCATGGGTGTTGGAGCTTAACGAAAACGACGAGGGCTTGAAAAAGCGATGGTTCGATAAAAATTATGACGATTCCGAGTGGGAGCGGCGTCCGCTTTCGGACAATACCGCCGATTACGGCGCGGTGTGGTTTCGCAAAATTTTTTTTGCCGGTCGCAATGAACATTCGGAAAATTCGGTGCTTTTGAATTTCGGTCGTGCGCAGGACTCCGTAACCGTGTACATAAACGGTGTGGAAATCATGTATGTTCCGTATCAGTATCCGCCATGCACATGTGTTTTGCCGAAAAATTTGCTCGTTTCGGGCGAAAATGTGATTACCGTTCGTGTCGTCGGCGAAACGCAACGTCCGCTGATGATTCCGGGCAAAGAATACTATTTGGACACACCCGCCGGACGCATCCCCTTGGACGAGGGCGAATGGTCGTACCGCGTCGGCGCGACAATGCCGGCTTGCCCGCCGGGCGTGTGGTTTTATTCTCGTGCCTGCGGATTGTACAATCACATGCTTGCGCCGCTGACCGGGCTTTCAATTGAAGGCGCGCTGTGGTATCAGGGCGAATCAAACACCTACGCCCCCGAAAGATACGAGCCGATGTTTACCGAATTTATAAAATTTTTTCGCGAAAAATTCACCGATTTGCCTTTCATTTTCACGCAGCTCGCAAATTATATCGACCCGAACGGCGACGGCGAAAATTGGGCAGCGTTGCGAGAACAGCAGCGCAAGTGCCTGAAAATTCCCAATACGGCGATGGCCGTAACAATCGACTGCGGCGAGTATAACGACCTTCATCCGACGGATAAAAAAACCGTCGGCGAACGCCTTGCCCTTCACGCGCTTCGGATGGTTTACGGAAAAAATGCGGCGGCTGACGGCCCGACGGTTTCGAGCGTTACGCAAGCGAACGGCGAAGTCACGATATTTTTCCGAAACGCCTCCGGGTTGTGGTCAAAGAACGGCAGGCCGCAACTTGAGCTCATCGACGAACACGGAAACATCGAAACAGTTTTCGCCCGAATACATGAAAATACTTTGGTTGTTCGTTCGGAAAAAATTTTTGAAAAAATAAGGTTCGGCTATACGGATTGTCCCGCCGTGACCTTGTATAATGCCGCTTATTTGCCCGCATCGCCCTTCGAAATCGAGGGAAATTGAGGGAATCGCTTAAAAACGTTGCAAAAAAGTTTACTTTGTTTTATACTTTCCCGGAAGCGAGCGTGAGCAGTTGACAGTTCGCCGTACGCTTTGCTAATATGTAGGGACTTAGTGGTGGGGGGTTGTTTTTTCATGTTAAGCCAATCGATTCACAATCAAAATTCTGTGCTCGGCGCAGCATTACAAGGTCAAAACGCGCGAATCGACGCAATTATGAACAATATCGCAAATTCTGAAACGCCTCGTTTCACGGCACGCCGAGTGGAGTTTGAATCCGCATTAAGCGATGCTATCGACGATTGGCGTTCTTCCGGCGTTTTAAACTTGTCGCGCGCCCGGCCCGTAACTCGCTATCAAGACCCCGGTACGCGCTTCAGAATGGACGGAAACAACGTAGACATCGAACGGGAAATGGTTGCGCTTTACACGCAACTCGTTCGTTCGGACGTAATGATAAACAACGTGTTGGCAAATTCACGTATGCTGAACAGCGTTCTTCAGGGGAGGTAATTAAATGGCTTTCTTCAGTACATTAAACATCGCGGCAACAGGTCTTACGGCAAACCGCCTGCGCATGGACACAATCGCTGAAAACATCGCAAACGTAAACACAACCCGCACGGCTGACGGCGGGCCTTACCAACGCAAAACGGTTCTCTTTGAAGAAATTCGCGACAACGACCGTTTTTCGCAAGTCTTCGACGGCTTGTTCGGCACGCGGGCAAGTGTTCCCGCGCCGCAGGGGATGGGCGTTCGCGTAACAAACATTGTTGAGGATGAATCCCTCGGGCCTCTCGTTTACGACCCGAGTCATCCCGACGCCAACGAAGACGGCTATGTAAGAATGCCGAACATAAACATCGTAATGGAAATGGTAAACATGCTTGCCGCTCAGCGTTCATACGAAGCAAACATCACGGCAATGACGGCGGCTCGCTCGCTTACGCAACGTACACTCGAAATCGGTCAAGGGAGGTAGTTAAAAAATGTCACCGATAACCGCGTTAATTGATACCGCCCCGGCTATGGCTCCGATACAAGCCTTTCCGCAAAACTTGCAGATGATTCAAATGCCGCAAGGGGCGCAGGACACACCGTTTTCTTCGTTTTTTAACGCCGCGCTCAATGTTGTCAACGACACGAACAGCATGGTGTCCGAATTTGAGCATCTCCAGTTCGAATTTGCCACAGGTCGCTTAGACGACATTCTTGCCGTCCAAATGGCGCAAGACCGCGCAAACAACGCAATAAATTTTACATCCCAAATCACGTCAAGAATCATCGAATCCTATCGTGAAATTATGAGAATGCAAATTTAATGAGGTGACCCATGCCTGACCAAGTTAAAAGATATACCGACCCGGTAAAAGCGCGTTGGGATTTATTGACGCCGCCCCAGCGATACAAGCTGCTTGCTGTAATCGCCGTAGTTTTGATTGCAATAGCCGTAACCCTCTTCTTCGCGTTCAGAACGCCGTGGACGGTTTTGGCAACAAGGCAGGACATGACAGCCATCGGCCCCATGCGCGCTGCCTTGGACGATGCCGGCATCCGAAATGAAGTAATCGACAACGGACGCGGAATACGAGTAGATTCTCGGCGCATTGATGACGCACAAGTGGTGCTTCATATGCAGGGCGCAATTCCCCACGATGAAAACTTTACGTGGGCAAACGCTCTTGATACCGGTCTCGGTACAACCGACGACGAACGTCGTTTGCGTTACGTTCGTGCGACCGAGGGCGCGATTGAACGCCAACTTTATTCGATTAACGGAATCACCGGTGCGCAGGTTGGCTTGGCAATTCCGCAACAGCGGCCTTTCGATTTAAATGCACCGCAACCGTCTGCTTCCGTTACATTAACGACTTCGCAAGAATTCAGCCGTCAACAGGGGCGCGATATTGCTCTTCTTGTTGCGCGCCGCGTGAGTCAGTTGCCAATCGAGAACATAATGATAATAGACCAACACGCCCGCACAATTTGGAACGGTGCGGACGATGTAAATGATGACCCTATGGGAACGGCATTTGAACTGCGTGAACGCCATCGCGATGTTGCCATTATGGGCGCGAAGCAGGTTCTTTCCCATGCATTCAACGATGTTTCCGTAGCATTTATCCCTGTCTTCGATGAGCAAATCACTCGAGAGGAAGTTCGGACTGAGCGCAGAGTACCTGATGGCATGGACGGCGGCGGAATCCCCATTCGTGATACCGGTGAGCGTTCCGAAATGCGAGGCGGCGGCACAGGTTTCGAGCCTGGCTTAGCGTCGAGTACCGCAACTTTTCCGAACTATGCGATGCCCGGAAGCGGAGATATGGAAGCAAGTCAGCGCATTTGGGATACACATTTTGCCGTGGATGAAATTGTCACCGCCACCCTTACCGGTCCCGGCGGGATTGATTTGGACGCCTCGCGCGCATCCGTTTTAGTGGTAAGAGACCGTATGGTTTACCAAGACATATGGATGAATCAAACCCCGGAAGGCGAAGACGCCCGCAATCAGCTCGACTGGGAGATTTTCAAAAATGAAAACGCAGTTCCTATGATGATGAACGGCGACTATTTCGCGCATTTCCATTCACTTGCCGCAAATGCAATCGGGCTTCCGATGGAGCGCGTGGATTTCCTTGTAATAGAAAGACTTGTACCCGTTGATACAGCCGTAAGGGCGTGGGGCAACTATATCCCCACAATTTTCATGGTTGCCGTGTTCCTCTTGTTGCTTGCCATGCTTCTCTACAGCTTGCTCCGCAGACACGGTGCCGATGGTGAAGACGAAGATGCTCTTGAGCCGCAACTTGCGGTTGAGGATTTGCTTGTTTCCACACAGCTCGAAGAGGCTAAAGAAGAGGCTTCGCAAGAGCTTGAGGAAATCGACTACTTCAAAGAAAATGAAATTAAGAAGCATATTGAAAAGTTTGTTAATGAGAAACCGGAAGCGGTTGCGGCACTTTTACGCAACTGGATAAATGTCGAGGAGTGGTAAACAATGCCCGTTACCGCCGCATCTAATATTGCTGACCTTACCGGCCGCGAGAAAGCCGCAATATTGCTGATTACGCTCGGGCCGGAAAAATCCGCGCAGATATTCAAGCATTTGAAAGAGTCGGAAATTGAATCTCTTACGTTGGAAATTGCCAACACGCAAACCGTTCTGCCGGAAGTTAAGGACGAGGTGTTGGAGGAGTTTTATCAAATATGTATCGCCCAGCAATATATCACAGAGGGCGGCATTGCTTACGCAAAGAGTATTTTGGAAAAAGCCTTGGGCGAAAACAAGGCATTCGAGATATTGTCGAAGCTCACTGTTTCGTTGCAGGTGCGACCTTTCGACTTCATTCGAAAAACCGACGCCGCGCAAATTACAAACTTCCTTCAAAACGAGCATCCGCAAACAATCGCGCTTATTTTGTCGTACTTGCGACCTAAGCAGGCGGCTGAAGTTATCGGAGGGCTTGTTCCCGACAAACAAGCCGAAGTTGCTCGTCGCATAGCTATTATGGAAGGCACATCGCCGGAGGTTATCAAGGAAGTTGAAAAGGTCTTCGAGAAAAAATTGAGCGCGCTTATGACGGAAGACTACACACAAGCCGGCGGCGTAGATGCAATTGTCGAAATTTTGAACGCTGTAGACCGCTCAACAGAGAAACATATCATCGAAACTCTCGAAGTCGAGGACATCGAACTTGCTGAAGAAATCCGTCGCAAGATGTTCGTATTCGAAGATATACTCATGCTTTCGAATCGCGACGTACAGCAGGTTTTGAAAGAAGTGGACCAGAAAGAGCTTGGTATCGCGCTCAAAGGTTGCTCGGAAGAACTCAAGGGTCATATTTTTGCGAACCTTTCGAAGCGTCTTGCTGCAATGATACAAGAAGATATGGACTATATGGGGCCGATTCGTCGTTCCGATATGGAAGAATCACAACAAAAAATTGTAAACATTGTGCGCAGATTACAAGAATCCGGCGAAATTATAGTAGCCCGCGGTGGTCAAGATGATGTTGTCCTCTAGGCGAATTTTAAAGCACAATACAGTAACACTCGACCCTGATAACAAGGTCGTAATCGCCATCGGCGAAAATGGTGACACCGATAGTGATGAAGAGTCCGTTGCGCCGCAAAAAATTGAGGAAAGTGCGCAGAGTAAAGCCGCAAAAATTCTTCGCCGGGCCGAGCGTCAAGCCGAGGAGATTTTATCGGATGCAAGCAGAGCTGCAACCGAAGAGCGGGAAACAATCGTGCAAAGTGCTAAGTCCGAAGCAGAAAAAATCGTTTCGGAGGCGCGTGAAGTCGGCTATAACGAAGGACTTGAACAGGCGTCCGCCGAAGCGAATACAATTCGCGCCGACGCAAAAAAAGTTATGGACGATTCAATTTTCGAGTACAAGCAAAAGCAAAAGGATTTGGAACCGGAAATTGTAACCATGATAATAGGCATTGTCGAGAAACTTTTAGGCAATGTCCGTGACTTGAACCCGGATATTGTACTTAATGTAATACGACAGGGATTTGATGCGGCGGCGATGTCCGGCGAAGTAACGGTTTACGTTTCCGCCGACGATTACGACCTTGTCGAAGCAAAAAAGGAAGAACTTATGGCTCATACGGACGGTTCGGTTAAGCTGACAGTCACGAAAGATTTGAGCCTTTCGCCGATGGACTGCGTAATCGAAACACCTTACGGGAACATTGATTGCAGCTTGGGTCAACAGTTTGATTCGCTTCGGGCAAATCTTACTTATATTCTGAACACACAGGGGTAGCTGTGAGTATCTTAGCCAAATACAAATCGGTGCTTGACAAGAACTATATTCGCAAGTTGGGAAAAGTTTCACAGGTTGTGGGCTTAACGATTGAGTCCGTCGGTCCCGATGTGAACATAGGTCAAACATGCTTAATCAAAGCGGGTAAGTACGGCGATGCCGTTCTTTCGGAAGTCGTCGGTTTTAAAAATAACAATATTTTGCTGATGCCGCTCGGAAATATGCAGGGCGTCGGTCCCGGAAACTTGGTTGAGGCGCAAGAGAATCCGATAACCGTTGATGTTTCCGATTCGCTTTTGGGGCGCGTGTTGGATGGTTTGGGTCGCCCGATGGACGGCAAGCCGCCGATTGACGACGGCGTATCGTTTAATGTAACGAACCCCGCGCCGAACCCGCTCACCCGCGACAGAATTGATACGCCGCTTATGCTCGGAGTTAAGGCGATTGACGGACTTTTGACAATCGGCAAAGGGCAGCGCGTCGGCATATTTTCAGGCAGCGGTGTGGGAAAAAGTACACTTATGGGCATGATTGCTCGTAACACTAAGGCCGACATTAACGTAATCGCGCTTGTAGGTGAACGCGGTCGCGAAGTCCGTGAGTTTATCGAAAAAGACTTGGGCGAGGAAGGGCTTAAACGTTCGGTTCTCGTTATTGCCACGTCGGATATGCCGGCACTTGTGCGCTTGAAAGCGGCGGAGGTTGCAACAAGTATCGCGGAATATTTCCGCGAACAAGGCAGAGATGTCATGCTTCTTATGGACTCGCTGACACGCTACGCAATGGCGCAACGGGAGGTTGGGCTTGCAATAGGAGAGCCGCCTGTATCGCGGGGTTATACTCCTTCGGTTTTCGCCACAATTCCGAAACTTCTCGAACGCGCCGGAAATTCCGACAAAGGCTCGATTACCGGGCTTTATACGGTTCTTGTTGACGGCGACGATTTAACCGAACCCGTAACCGACACGGCTCGCAGTGTTTTGGATGGTCACATAGTTCTTTCGCGTAAAATTGCAAACCGAAATCACTTTCCGGCAATTGATGTTTTGGCAAGCGTTTCGCGTTGCATGAGCGACATTGTTAATAAAGAGCATAAAACTGCGGCAAATCTTTTCAAAAAATCAATGGCGGTTTACGCAAACTCCGAGGATTTGATAAATATCGGCGCGTATGTAAAGGGTTCGAGCGAAGAAATCGACGACGCAATTTCAAAACACGGCGCGGTAAATGATTTTCTCACGCAAGATGTCGGCGAAAAGTTTGAAATCGAAGATTCAATAAACATGCTCAAAGGGATGGTTTAGGCATACCCCGGCGGACGGTGAAAAATAATGGCTCGATTTCAGTTTCGATTGGAAAAATATTTGAGCGTTAAAGAGCAAATCGAAGACCAAAAAGAACTTGAATATGCAAACGCGCTTCGCATACTTGAAGAAGAAAAGCAAAAGTTGGCGGAGTTTGTAAAAAGGAAGGAAGAGTCGGTTGAACGACTGCGCGTATCGGTTGCAAAGTCGATTGAGCCGTTTGAAATTCGGCGATTTAATAACAATATAGAACGCCTTAAGCATCAAATAACCGTTCAAAAAGAGCGCGTTATTGCCGCAGAAGAATTTGCGGAACAAAAAAGGTCTGAACTTGTTCAGGCGATGAAAGAACGCAAGGCTCTGGAAATTGTTAAAGAAAACGCACGTGAGGAATTTTTAATTGAGCAAGACCGCACGGAACGAAAACAGGTTGACGAATTAACCAGCTTCAAACACGCCGTTGGCGAAGGGCGAAGCGAATTTTAACAAGAGGTGAACATATGCCCCCCGAAACCATGGAAAGTTACGGAACTCCCGCAAAAAAGAAGGGCAAAGGATGTTTTATCGTTCTTGTTATTTTTTTGCTGCTTTTTCTTGTGGGAATTTTATTGATTGTGCTTGACGTCGGCGGAATCCGCACGAACGTTATCGGACGTTGGTTGCGAAGCGCGCCGCTTGTCGGTACATTTTTTGAGCGCGATGAGTACGCGGACTCCGTTCAGGACATGACCGAAGATGAAATGCGTATCGCAATTGCTGTTTATCGCAATCAGGTTGCCGCGCTTGAATTTGAGCGCGCCGAACGCGAAGCACAGCTTAACGCTGCAAACGCACGGATTGCGCACCTTTCGCGCTTTGAGGCGCGTTGGCAGGAGTATCGTTCGGCGAGTGCGGCGTTCACACAAATGCTTGCGCATAACGAACCGATTGAATTTGTAGAATTTTTCGAACATATTGTTGACCACGATTTAGTTCCGCAGGATATTTTGGCGATGGCGTTTGCCGAGGCGTATGCCATTAACGCATCCGATGTCGAGCTTATGATGCTTGTGCGTACGTACAACGCAATGGAAGCAACACGCGCAGCGGAAGACCTCGGGCGTCTTCTTACGGTAAACACGACCCTTGCCGTTCGGCTTTTACGGGCGATGAGCGGTTCGCGACGCGCGGAAATTTTTGACGAAATGAGCTACACGACGTCGTCAATGTTTACGATGCTTCTTGCGACAGAGCCGCCTACATTTACACCGCTTGTTCCGCCGCCGTATTTGCCCGAAGTTATCGCGCCGACCGTTCTGCCGCCCGCTGTTGTGCCGGTGGAAGAGCTTGACGACGAGGAAGAAATCGAGGCAATCGAAGAAGAAATTGAGGATTGATATGAACGCTGATGCGTTTATATATAAGACCTGTACTGTATGTTTTGCCGCGAACCTCGAAACGGAAATTACAGTTTCAGGACAGGTCTGAAGTAAAAGAATTTTGCAGAAAGGAGGAAACCCATGAAAATTATTGACCAAGTGAACATCGGGTTTCGCAATGCAAATGCACCGGTAAAACCCGCACAATCGGAGAACAACGGATTCAATGTGTTTCTTGCAGATGCGGGACGGCGACATGCGGAACGCACGGAAAGTCGTTCGGACTCGCGCCCCGACCACCGTACTGACGGTCGCGAAAGAAATCGCAGCGAATCTCGCGGTTTTGAAGCGCAGGCTCAAAATGAATCAACACGCCCGGTATGCGCACCGCAAGCTGACGAAGTGTCGGTCGAGTACGCTCCGGTCGCGGTTGTCGAGCCGTATTACGAAGCTGAGGTCATCGTTGAAATTGACGAGACGGCTGTAATCGAAAAAGTAGCTGAAATTATGCAGTTGCCGGTGGAAGTTGTTGCTGAATTGCTTGGGGAGCTTGACATTTCGGCGAAAGATTTAACCGACCCGAAAGCCGTTGTAAAAATGCTTCAGCACGCACTTGACGCGGAAAATCCTGCGGAGCTTCTCACAAATCCGGAGTTTCCGGAGTATTACAAAGCAGTAAATGAAGCTGTGGCGGAAATGCAAGCCAAAGCCGCACCCGCGAAGCCGATTGTTACAAACGAAAACACCGTCACCGTGAATGCGGAAGGGCTTGAAAACCTCGAAGCGGTGATTAAGGACGGCGAAGTGGTAATTTCGGAAAAATCCGGCGAAAACACTTCGAACTCCGACGGACGGCAAGCACAAACGTCGGAAAAAGCAGCACCGGCTGAATCGCAACCGACTGCATCCGCTGACGCTCACGTTGTGAACACGGCAGCACCGGAAGAAGTCGCAGCTCCGGAAGCACAGGTGGTAACGCCCGGCGTCGCGATTGAATCCGCAACGACTGCTGTGCCGACGGAAACAACTGCAACTGTCGCATCTTCGGCAACGCCGCAATCATCAGCTACGGCAACCGATGTTATCGAGCAAATTATGACTCAGGTCAAACTTACATCCTCGGGGGGACAATTTAATGAAATTCGCATGACCCTGCGACCGGAAAGTTTGGGCGACATCGTGCTTAGGGTTATTACGCAAAACGGCATCGTAACGGCGCAGTTTGAGGCGGAAAGTCAGCGTGTGAAAGAGCTTCTTGAGTCCGACTTCAATCAACTTCGTGACGCGCTTCAAGAGCAAGGCATCGCGTTTTCGGAGCTTTCGGTATCGGTGCGTCAGGATGGCGGCGAGCAGTTGAGCCAATTTGAACGCGCACGTCAAGCCGCCCGTCATCGTGCGGAAAGCGTTGAAGACGTGTCCGAGCCGGAAGAAATTTCGTATCACAACGGCGTAATCGACGTAACAGCCTAGCGACGCGCCAAGCGAACGCCGGGGACAAATGCCGGCGGCGGCACGTTCTCTCGAAGCCGGTACGGTTTCGAAAAATATTTCAAAAAATATTTTCAGAAAGGAGCAAAATAATGTCTGATTCACATTGGGGCAATATCGGACACGTTCCGCAACAGCAAATGAACTGGGTTGCACCCCGCGAGCCCAGCCAAGACCTCGACCGTCAAGCGTTTTTGAACCTGCTCATTACGCAGTTGCGCTATCAAGACCCGTTAAATCCGATGGACGACCGGGATTTTATCGCGCAAATGGCGCAGTTCTCCGCGCTTGAACAAATGATGAACCTTAACGCAACCTTTGAGCGCACGCAGGCTTTCGGCATGATTGGAAAACTTGTTGACGCAACATTCACCTGCCCGACAACAAGCGAAAGAATTGAAATCGAAGCAGGGCTTGTAACGTCGGTTGTGCGTAAGGGTCAACGGGTTTATCTCGGTGTTGCGGGTGAAGGCGGTCGTCAGGTTGACGTTCCCTTCGATGCTGTAACCGAAGTTTCCGAGGACTTCTTCCTCTCGCTTCAATTGAGCGAAATTCACAACCATGTTCAGGGGCAACGCGCCAACGAGTTAATCGGCAGGTATGTTATGGGCTTTGCCAGATTCGGCGAAGACCGCGAGTTTGTCGAAGGTCGTGTGGATTCTGTTTCTATGCAGGACGGCATGGCGGTTCTTGTTGTGGGCAACAGGCAGCTTTTCTTCCCCCACGACGTATTCTCTGCGGCAGATGCTTCCGTTGGTATGCGCTTAATCGGCTCTTCCGATTTCCAAAACGTGGCGGGTGATTGGCTTACGGTTTCCGGCGTTGATATTGTGACGCGCGGCGATGCACATCATGTGTACCTGCAATTTGAAAACGGAAGTCGCAATCGCGTTCAACTTATTAACCATGTTACCGACGCGCTTACTTATATCGGTCACAGAATTACATTCGGCAACGCAGATAACGGCGTGGTTCAGTCCATCACATTAAGAAGCGGCACCACCGGCAGCGGCGGCATTCCCTTCCTTAATGTACTTAACGACGGCGCAACCGACCCTGTAGAAATTGACTTCCTCGCGTATCTTGCGCATCGCCACGGCGTTGAAAACGATTCGGACGGTGGTACTGCATGATTAACAACATGCACCGGACACCGGGAACATGTGTCGATGGCGACGCTTTTTCTCGAAGCCGGGTACAATTTCCGGTTGCGCAGGAAAGCACTCCGCGAACCGATTTCCGCGAAATTTTGGGAACGCGCATGGAAACGCCCGTTCATTTTTCAAAACATGCGGCACTTCGCCTCGAAGACAGAAACATCAATCTTACCGGCGAACAAATCGACCGCGTTGCGGACGGAATCGGCAGGGCGAATGAAAAGGGTATTCGCGACTCTTTGGTGTTGGTTGACGATTTGGCACTTATCGTAAACGTAAAAAGCCGCACCGTAATTACCGCGATAAATCAAGTGCAGGAAAATATTTTTTCTAACATAGACGGAGCTGTTATCGTTTAAAAGCCGGACCCTCAAGGGGGGCTTTACACTTCCGAACGACAGACGAAGTAACGCCGGAGCGCGTCAAACGCGCAATGGAAACCGGGAACAAGTGTCAACAGCGACACATTCCCTCGAAGCCGGATTGGCTTAAAAAGAATCCGGCACGGCTTCCCGGTAAAAAACAGTTCTTTCTGCCTAATTTAAGGAGGAAATAATTATGATGCGTTCCATGTTTTCGGGTGTATCTTCTTTGCGAGTACATCAAACAAGAATGGACGTAATTGCGAACAATATCGCAAACGTAAATACGGAAGGGTTTAAAGCGCAACGCGCGCTTTTCACCGACGCTCTTTATCAAAATCTTCAAGGCGCGACCATGCCCGACGACCGTTTCGGTCGCACGGGTATCAACCCCATGCAAGTAGGTTTGGGGCTTAACCTCGCGTCGATTGATAACCTGATGCACCAAGGTATCGCACGTCGTACCGACCAGCCCCTCGACGTTGCAATCGAAGGGCGCGGTTTTCTGATTGTGCGCGACCGCGGAACAAACGAAAATCTTTTCACACGTGCCGGCAATATTCGCCGCGACTCGCAGTGGAATTTGCACATCAACGGTAACGCGCTTATGGGTTGGAGCACCGTACCCTGCGCCGACACGGCAGGCGGTCACGCGGTAAATCGCGGTATGTTGCGTCCTTTGTCATTCCAGGGCGAAAAGCAAAACATGCCCGCCGAACCGACAACACGCATTGATATTTTGGGCAACATGAACATCAATTATCTTTCTCGCGACCATGCAACCGGCATGGATTATCTCGTGCGCCCGAAAAGATTTTTCGACAGCCTCGGTAATGAGTACGAAACAATGGTGCGCTTTACCTTCCACAGGCATTTCGACGACGGTTCATCGGCAGCGGCAAATTCACCCCACGGTTACTGGGTAATGGAATTTAACGAGATGAATGCTGACGGCGGCGTTGTTGCGTATCTTGACGGCAATCGCAGAAACCCTGTTTCGCTTGCAATGTGCTTCTTCGGTGCGGTTGACGCGCCTCGCGTGGGCGACTATATCGACGCAAACGACCCCACTTTCTTAGACAGTATGCATACTTCCGCAACGCTTTCCTTCGACTCGAACGGTAACTTAATCGGTATGGGTCGCACAACACAGGGTCGCATGGGTCCCCTTGCTCCCGGCGTTACAGCAGGAAGCCCCGATGACTTGCGCCCGGAAGGAACGATTCCCTACGCATTCCTTCCCGGAGCTACAATCACCGGCGGCACAGACCCGAGATGGACTCGCGGAACGCGCTTCGACATGATGGTTATTCCCCATGAAGATGTTGCACCGTCCGCAACTTTCGGCGACACGGGTCTTCGTCCCAACGCAACAACCGGGCAAATGGAGCGTCCGTTCTCTCGCTATGCGACAGGCGCAGGCGGCACAAACATCCCCATCGGTGCGATTACGCTTGATTTCTCGCGCTTGATGCAAATGGGCGAAATGATGACAACCCTCGGCGTTGAAACAATAAACGGCGGCGGCCCCGGCGAACTTGACGATATTTCCGTAGGGCGCGACGGCATAATCACCGGTCGTTTCACAAACGGTCGTCAAAGAATTTTGGGGCAAATTCCCCTCGCTTTCTTTGCAAACCCGGAAGGTCTTGACCGCGTGGGCAACAGCATGTGGCGCGAGTCCGCAAACTCCGGACGTTTCGACGGAACGGGTCAAGTCGGCAGAATGATTGGCGGCGCACTTGAAGGGTCAAACGTTGACCTCGGTGAAGAATTTACGAACATGATTGTAACGCAACGCGGTTTCCAAGCTGCTTCGCGCACAATTACCGTTTCCGACGAAATGCTGCAAGAACTTGTAAACCTCAGACGCTAATCGCGTGATAAACAGCAGTAAGTAACGAATTTTTCTTACTGCACCGGAATATGTGCCGGCTGTGACACGTTCTTGCAGCCGGCACGGTTTCCGCGTTTTGAAAAACATGTAAAAAATGAAAAAAAAATGAATTTAAGCCGTTTTCGAACTTTTTATCAAAAAAAATATTGTGTCTGACATTGTCTTGTGATATGCTACGCAAGGATGTGATTCTGCAAACCTCAGGAGGGGTCTGACATGATAACCGTAACAAAAATTAACGACCGCGACATAGTCGTAAATTGCGACTTAATTGAGATGATTGAATCCACGCCCGACACTACTCTCACTACAACAACAGGGCGGAAAATCATCGTTCTCGACACAGTGGACGAAATTATACAAAAAGCAGTTGAGTATAAAGGAAGAATAAGCAGGGTGAAAAGCGAGTAACCCGGGAGGGGCTGTAAAAAGTGGAACTTGGTACACTGATAGGACTGATTGCAGGTGTAATTTTTATGATTCTCTCAATACTTATCACTTCGGGGGGCGACATTTCGCGGGTTGGAGAGTTTTTGCACGCTCCGTCCGGCATGATAGTGCTCGGAGGAACGCTTGCGTCCGGACTGATAGGCGTAAAATTGAGAAACTTCGTAAGGTCATTTAAGGCAACGGGAGTTACTCTCAGGCCTCCTGTTTTAGACCCCGCCGCCGCGATTGATACAATTGTGCAACTTGCAAACACAGCACGTAAAGAGGGCGTTCTTGCCCTTGAGGAATCTGCATCAAATATGGGAGACCAGTTTCTCAAAAAAGGGATTATGCTGATTGTTGACGGAACCGACCCCGAGCTTGTTAAGGGCATCATGGAAACGGAACTCGGCTACACCGACGAACGTCACGGCAGCATCTCAACTTTCTTCGAAAACTTGGCAACATACGCACCGTCATGGGGTATGATTGGTACGATGATAGGACTTATACTTATGCTTCAAGAGCTCGATGACCCCGATGCTATCGGTCCGATGATGGCAATTGCTCTTGTTACAACCTTCTACGGTTGTATTGTGGCAAACTTCTTGTTCAATCCCATTGCTTCCAAGCTCCGGGATATAAGTAAAGAAGAAATTCTTTTCAGAACGGTTATGGTTGAGGGTATGCTTTCGATTCAAGCGGGTGAAAACCCTCGTATTATAGAAGAAAAGCTCAAATCGTTCCTTGCTCCGGCACTTCGCAGCGCAGTTGGTTCATCGCGAAATGCACAGGGAGGAATGGTTCCGGGAGGAGCTGAGGGATAATGAAGAAAAAAAGAGGAAGTTCCCCTTCCGGTGCGAAAATGGTTTTGCCCGGTTGGATGGCGAGTTACGCCGATATGTTCACCATATTGATGGTATTCTTTGTACTGCTCTTCTCCATGTCGCAAATTGACCAAGATTTGTTTGACCGAGTGATGGCTGGTTTGCAGACACGCCCTGTCACAGATGTGAATCCCATGCCTGCTGACGGAGGCAATATCTTGGCTAATGCCGGGCAGGGGATTTTGCCGAACGTTATACCGCCGCCGCCCGCAGGTGCTGCCGGCGAAGAGGGCGGAATCGGCGATACCCCCCCGACAGACCGTGGTGGGTTTGAACCGGTCGGCGATACTGTGGGCGACTTGATGAATACTTTCAGAATGTACATGGCGGACGACGACCCGACACAACCCGGTGACCCTGCTGAGAATATCGGAGAAGGTATCGGTGACATTGTGGTAACAGCAGGCGAAGGTTACATTCGTATAAATATTGATGATGCCGGCGGTGTTTTGTTTGGCTCCGGTGTCGCAAATTTAACTCCTGCCGCAATGAGTACTCTGCACTACCTCGGTCCTTTGCTTCACACGTTTACCGAAAACGGTAACGGCATAATTGTCGAAGGTCACACAGACAATCGTCCTATAAACACCCTTCATTTTCCGAGCAATTGGGAGTTGTCAGGTGCTCGTGCTGCATCTGTGGTGAGATTTTTTGTGGATAATTACGACATTGATGTGCATATGATTGCGGGACTCGGCAGGGGCGAATTTTTTCCTGCAAACCCGGCTAATAACTCCGAGGCATGGGCGCAAAACCGCCGCGTTGAAATTAAGATTTTTTCACTTGAATCAATGGAGCGCGGGCCTGTGGGCGGATGGTTTTCAATACCCGGAACAGTTTAGATTTTTTTCATAAAATGCAATGGGAGGTTCACGTATGGATAAAAGCAAGATGATGATGGTAGTAATAATTCTTCTCTTAGTATTGTTACTTGTAACGGTCGGCGCGGTTTCGTTCTTTTTATTGCGCAATTTTCCGCGACCTCAAGACGTACAGGTCAACGGAGCAAGAAGCGGTGAATCAATAATCGTCCTCACCCCCGCTGATATGCGCCTTGTATCTCTCGGGCAACAAACTGCAAATTTAGCGGCAGGTCCCGGCGGCAGAAACGACAATATCGTTTTGTCTGTAGATGTCGGCTTAAACGCTACCGTTTCAGATTCCGAGCTTGACGAATTTTACGCAACTTTCACCAGAAGTATATCCGCTGCGCGTTCGATTGTGCTTGACGTGCTTGTCGCGCGTACTTTTGACGAGGTGCGAACTCTTGAAGGCAGAGCCGAAACCGCCGAAATCATTAAGTATGCCTTGCAGGAGGCGTTTGGTTCTAATTTGATTGTTGACGTTTTCTTTGACGAGTGGAACGTAGTGAGAGGATGGTGAGTCTGAGTGGGTGACGTACTTTCACAATCCGAGATAGACGCGCTGTTAAATCAGATGATGTCCGGCGATGCGGATGTTGCAAACGACCCGCCGCCGTTGATGAAATCCAAAGAGGCGCGTCCGTATGACTTCTCCAATCCGTCGAAATTTAACAGGGAGCAGCTTCGTACCCTTGAAAGCATTTTTGATAACTTTGCGCGAAGTACGTCTTCTTTCCTTACGGGATACTTGCGTACTGCGGCGCACTTGGAAGTTTCAAGCTCCGAGGAAATCATGTACCGTGATTTCAACGTTGCGCTTGCAAATCCCGTCATACTGTCCATGGTGGAGCTTTCGCCCTTAAAAGGAACGGTTATTGCCGATATGTCAAGCAATATCGGTTATGCGATAATCGACCGTATTTTGGGCGGACCCGGTTTCGGAATAAGCAAAATGCGTGATTTTTCCGAAATCGAAAAAATTCTGCTTGAGCGCGTTATGTTGCAAATTTTGAGCTTCTTGCCTGAACCGTGGGAAGGCGTTCTGCCGCTTCGCCCTCGTTTGGAAAAAATCGAAACGAATGCGCAATTTGCGCAAATTATTGCGCCTACAGATAAGGTTGCACTTGTTGTGCTTACAATAAAAATAGGCTCGTCGGAGGGTAATATTTCTTTCTGCTTGCCGCACCGTGTGCTTGAGCCGATTGTTGACAGGTTATACACGCGCTTCTGGTACGCGCAGAAAGAAGAGGAAAACAAGGAGCTTTATCGCGAGCGGCTTGAGCTTGAGCTTGAACGCGCAAAAATTCCGGTCTCCGTACAGGTCGGCAAGTCAAAAATTATGGTAAGCGACTTTATTAACATGCAAGTCGGGGATATAATCCCGTTAGATTCATATGTAACGTCCGATGTGAATGTTTTGGTCGGTTCAATGCATAAATTCCACGCAAAGCCGGGAACAAGCCGAGGCAAGTTTGCGGTTCAAATCACGGACTTGATTGAGAGGGAGGAACTTAAAAATGGGTGAAATGCTTTCTCAAGCCGAACTTGACGCTTTGCTCGGTAATGTGGCAGAGGATTTTGGTGATTTTGAAGACGAATCAAGCACCGACGTCGGAAGTTCTGATGCAGACGAACTCTCGCCGGATGACCAGGATGTTCTCGGTGAGGTCGGAAATATCAACATGGGTACGGCTGCGACAACGCTTTTTACTTTGCTGTCGCACAAGGTACTCATTACAACGCCTCGCGTAAACGTCAGGACGTGGTCGGAACTTTCTGCCGGCTACGACAGGCCGGCGGTTGGTATTCGAGTCGGATATAAAATGGGACTTCGCGGTTCTAACATATTGATTTTGAAAGACCGAGATGTTAAAATCATCGCTGATTTGATGATGGGCGGAACGGGCGACGTTGCGCCTGATGCCGAAGTTGAACTGAATGATTTGGACATGAGCGCGATTGGCGAGGCGATGAACCAAATGGTCGGCTCCGCATCAACATCGCTTTCCTCCATGATAAAGCAAAAAGTTGACATCGACACACCCTATCCTTTCATGTTGGATTTCAGTACGGGCGGCATGGCACTTGAAGCGTCGGGATTTGCTCCCGAGGAGCTTATTGTGAGCGTTGCCTTCCGTATGGAAGTCGGGGATTTGATTGACAGCGAAATTATGCAAATTTACCCGATGGATTTTGCCAAAGAGTTAGTTAAAATATTAAAAGTCAACATGATGGGAGAAGAGGACGAAATTATGGCTGCTGTTCAACCTACACCCGCACCGGCGGCACAGGCAGCACCGGCGGTTGCGCCGCCGCCTGCACCTGCGCCCGCAGCACCACAAGGAGTGTCTGCACCTGCGCCCGTTTATGCTGCCGCACCGTTGCCTCAAAATGTTCAAGCGGCACAGTTTGTGCCTTTCGACGCGCAAGACGTTTATCGCCAGAAGGAAAACATGGACATTATCATGGATGTTCCTTTGGAAATCAGCGTGGAGCTCGGTCGTACACATAAGCGAATTTCCGAAATTTTGGAATTCTCGCCGGGTACAGTGCTTGAACTTGATAAACTTGCAGGAGAGCCGATTGACATAATTGTAAACGGCAAATTTGTTGCTAAGGGCGACGTTGTTGTAATCGACGAAAACTTTGGCATCCGTATCACAGAAATAATCAGCGCGGATAAGAGAATTTAGTCCGCTTAAAAAAGCTAAGGAGTGGAAAAAAAAATGGCCGACAAAACAATTCTTTTAGTAGATGATGCTGCTTTCATGCGTATGATGCTGAAGGATATTCTCACCAAAAACGGATATACCGTTGTTGGTGAGGCGGAAAACGGTGTCAAGGCAATTGAAAAGTTCAAGGAACTCAAGCCTGATTTATGCATTTTGGACATTACTATGCCTGAAATGGACGGAATTCAGGCAGCTAAGGGCATCAAAGCTGCGGACAGCGGAGCTTTGATTATCATGTGTTCCGCTATGGGGCAGCAAGCGATGGTTATCGAGTCGATTCAAGCCGGCGCGAGGGATTTCATCGTCAAGCCTTTCCAAGCGGACAGGGTTATTGAAGCCGTAAAGAAAGTTATCGGTTAGCCCGAGGCATATGGAAAATTTAATTTTTCTTCTTAGCGAAAGCTGGTCTTCCTTGGCGGCAGACCGGCTTTTTAGTATGTTTGCCGCCTCCGCTACACCTGCAACAGACACGTTCGGTGTGATTTTTACTTGGGCGCGCTTCATATTGGCGACGGTTTTGGTTGCGGTATTGTGTTGGTTTGTTTTGAGAAAAATGGCGGGGGCAAACAGGCTCGGCAGGCGAGCGGGTAATTTATCCGTTGTTGAGTCGGTAAATTTAGGGGGACAAACCGCTGTTCAGCTTATAAAAGCCGGGGAAAAATATTTGGTTGTCGGGGTGACGAGGGAGCGCGTGACTTTTCTTGCCGAAGTTGACAAGGATGATATTACCGAGCCTGCAACCTCCGATTTTGTGAATCTGAACACCCCCTTTGGTAAAGTTCTTTCGCGGTTTGTTAAGCCGCAGAACACGCCGGGAGATGATGAAAATGACCAATAAGCGAATAGTTTTTGTTTTTGCGGCCTTAATTCTGGGTCTTTTTTTCGTGCCGCAGAGTGTTTACGCTCAAGGACTCTTAAATGAGGAAGGCTCGCTTCTGCCGGAAATTACCTTCTCTGTAGGTGCGACCGACGACCCCGAGGCCGTTGTTGCTACGCTTCAAGTTCTTTTTTTGGTAAGCATTATTGCGCTTGCGCCGTCGCTTCTCATTCTGCTTACGTCGTTTTTGCGCATCATTATTGTGCTTTCGTTTACGCGGCAGGCAATGGCAACGCAGCAAATGCCGCCAAACCAAGTGCTTATCGGCATCGCGCTGTTTTTGACGCTTTTTGTTATGGCTCCGCAGTTTAACGCCATTAACGAAAACGCCATTCAGCCTCTCGGTGCCGGCGACATTAACATTGAGCAGGCCATTGATGCAGGTTGGGAGCCGTTGCGAGATTTTATGGTGCATCAGCTTAACAACAACGCTTTCGGACACGATGCCGTCACGCTTTTTATGGATTTGGGCAACGTTACCATCGACATGGAGGCCGGCGAACACATCCCTGCAAACGTGCTGATTCCTGCGTTCATTGTGAACGAGTTGATGATGGGCTTTATGATGGGCTTTATGATTTACCTGCCGTTTATCGTCATTGATATGGTTGTTGCCAGTGTTTTGATGTCGATGGGTATGATGATGCTTCCGCCCGCTATGATTTCTATGCCGTTTAAAATTATGGTGTTTTTGCTTGCCGGAGGTTGGGAAGTCGTCATTGTTTCGATGTTGCGAACGTTCGGGCTTTAGCTCGGGAAGACGGGGCGAAAATGGCAATAATAATAATCACCCTGCTGATTATGGTATTATTTGCGGGGTGTACAGCCGCGCAGCAAGATTTTTACATCCGAAACGAGTCGGACTTCGTTTTGCGTGACATACTTGAAACTCAAAATCCCGCTTTTGAAGGGGATTATTTACATACTAATGATGTGCAATGTGAAGCAGAGTTGCTGTATCAAACGTTTTTGGAATCGGATTATTGGTTGCGAGTGCGTTGCTTTCAATGCTGCGGAAATTTGATGCAAATTCCTGATTGCGGCAATTGGAGAGTCACTGATAAAAAGATATTTGATTTTGATGGTGTGCCGAATCTTTGGTTCAGAGCTGTGTGGAGCGAAGAGGATTTTATTTCGCCGAGGTGGTCCGGTTCAATAACCGGGTTTGCGACAGTTGAAGCCGGCGAAGTGGTGCTGTTGTTAAGCGGCTATACCTCCGGCGGAAGCATAGGCGGGGATTTTGTTGCGTTCGGATATTACGCGGAAACATCTGAATATGTAATCGTACTTCGTAGTTTTTCGGGCGGCTTTGGGGGCAATTATATCGGCGCAAGTATTTATTCTGTGCGAGCCGGCGGGCTGACAAGATTGCATCAGATTGCGTACACATATTTTTGGGCATCTCACCATGGCGGAGAAGGAGAACATATATTCGAAGTGAATGGTGAAAGGGTTTGTTATGATGTTTACGCTCAAATTGCAAACCGCGTTGAAGCTCGTGACTTTCCGCCTTACCGTCGCAATTTCCAAGGGCGTTCGTTAGAAACGCACGACAAACAGCATGAACAAGATTTGGGGGGCTTCGCCCCCAAGCCCCCACCCGCTTTTTAAAAAAAGCGGGGCAAAAATTATCAAAAATCGCGCGAAGCGCGATTTTTAAGAAAGTTTGTGGGGTGCGGGCGAAGCCCTGTGGTTTTAGTGTGTTTGTCGTGATTATAAACGCCCTATTTCCTCCATCACGACCTCTTCGATTTCATCCTCGGATATGTTTCGCACGATTTCGCCTTTTTTGAACAGCACAGCCCCGCCTCGCGCCCCTGCAACGCCGATGTCGGCTTCGCGGGCTTCGCCGGGGCCGTTCACCGCGCAACCCATCACCGCAATAATGATGGGTTTTTTTAATGTTTTCGGCTCTCGGAATATATCTTCGGTGTTCGTTTCAGCTTCTTTTTGCCTGATTCGCTCTTCGATTCGTGTTGCAATTCCCGCGACGTCAATGTTTGCGCGGGCGCAGGTCGGGCAGGCGATTACCGTTACGCCGAAATGGCGCAAGCCCATCGCGGAAAGAATTTCGCGGGCGGCATGAATTTCCGCCACAGGGTCGCCGGAAAGGGACACGCGCAATGTGTCTCCGATGCCGAGCGACAAAAGCGCACCAAGCCCCGCCGCAGAACGAATCGCACCGGTATGCTGTGTGCCGGCCTCCGTCAGGCCGATATGCAGGGGATATTCAAGCTCCCGCGCGAGCAATTTATGCGCGGCAAGCATCAGCGGAACGTTGCTCGCCTTCACGGACACAACGATGTCACGAAACGCAAACTTTTCAAGCATTGCAACGTTTCGCAACGCGCTTTCCGCTAACCCTTCCGCCGTCACGCCGCCATATTTCTGCAAAATTTCCTTTTCCAACGAGCCGCCGTTTACGCCCACCCGAATCGGCAAGCCGTTCGCTTTTGCCGCTTCGGCGACCTCGCGAACGCGCCCCTCGCCGCCGATATTGCCGGGGTTTATGCGCAGCTTGTCTGCACCGTTTTTCACGGATTCCAGTGCCAATTTGTAATCAAAATGAATGTCCGCCACAAGCGGAATCGAAATTTGCTTCTTTATGTCGCGAATTGCCGCCGCCGCTTCGATGTTCGGCACGGCGACGCGAGCGATTTCGCACCCCGCCGCATGAAGCGCATTGATTTGCGCCACGGTTGCCGCAACGTCGCGCGTGTCCGTATTTGTCATCGACTGCACAACAATCGGATGTCCGCCGCCCACGCGCACCCCGCCGATATTTACGATTTTTGTTTTTTCGCGAGTTATCATAGTGTCTCCTTTTCTGAAACCGTGTGGGCTTCGCCCCCACGCCCCCACGAACTTTTTGGAAAAAGTTCGACAAAAACTTATAAAATCGCGCTAACGCGCGATTTTGGGTTGCGAATGGGGAACACTTGCCACACGACTCAAAGAAACCGCGCGAAGCGCGGTTTCTGATAAAGTTTTTGCCCCGCTTTTTTCAAAAAGCGGGTGGGGTGCGGGGTGAAGCCCCGCGGTCTTAACCATGGCCGGACTTCTTGCGCAACTGTAATTTTCGTTTCAGGGTGCGCGGAAGAACGCCTCGCTTTTTGTCATTTTGCTTCGCAAAACGACTGCCGCTCGGCAATCCGCGAACCCATCACCGAAAATTTTGAAGTTATGCAAGAAGTCTGTTTTAAAAAAAGTTGTGAAAACTTTCGGGGTCGGGGCCGGTGCGATGGTCTTGGTTGAGGGCGTCGATTGCGGATACTTCTTCCGGGGTGAGGGCAAAGTCGAAAAGGTCGAAGTTTTCGTGGATTCGGGCGGGCGTGACGGATTTCGGAATCGCCACAATGCCGAGGTCGATGTTCCAACGCAAAATTATTTGCGCGGTCGTTTTGTTGTATTTTTTCGCAAGCGACACCAAAACGTCGTCGGTTAAAAGCTGCTCTTTGAAGCTGAAATCTTTGCCGCCGCCGAGGGGACTCCAACTTTGCGGCGCAATTGTTTCCGTGCGACAAAGTTCGATAAGCGGCTTTTGCGTGAGGCGCGGATGCATTTCGAATTGGTTCATTGCGGGAATGACGCTCCAATGCTTTTTGATTTCGGCAATGTGGCGCGGCAGAAAATTTGACACTCCAATTGCTTTCGCCTTGCCGCTTTTGAAGTGCCGCTCCATCGTAAGCCACGTTTGTACATATGTTTCCGGCACGGGCCAATGCATCAGATAGAGGTCAACGCAGTCGAGTCCGAGTTTTTCGAGGCTTTCGTCGAGTTCGGTTTCGGCGCGACCTTCGCGTTGCGCGGTGTTCGACAGCTTTGTTGTGATGAAAAGTTCGTCGCGGGGAATTCCGCACGAGCTGATTGCCTTGCCGACAATCTCTTCGTTTGCGTACGCGGCGGCGGTGTCGATGCTTCTGTAGCCGACCTCAAGCGCGACGTCGATGGAGGACGTGTCCTCAATTTTAAATACTCCGAAGCCCAGCAGCGGCATTTTTGCCCCTGTGTTTAATGTAATTGTTTTCATTTTTTCAAATCCTTTCCGAGTGTATGTTCCGGAAATATTATCCGGTTGCACGTTCGTAATGTCAAGTCATGCGAACCGCGCCGCAAATTCGTCTTCATCAATAACGGGAACGTCAAGCGCGGCGGCTTTTTTATTTTTCGCCGACGCCGATTTTGCATCATTATTTATCAAAAACGACGTTTTCGCCGTGACGCTTCCGGTTACGCGCCCGCCCGCGTTTTCGATGAAACCCTGCAATTCTTTGCGATTTTTAAATCGCGTAACGTCGCCGGTAATAACAAAAGTAAGCCCGGCAAGAGGGCGATTTTCGCCCGCCGCCGCAGTAGGGGAGGGGATGCGCAGAATTTCCGAAACGCGGTCGAATTGCCGGCGATTCTCCGGATGCGAAAAGTATTCGTGCAAGCTGCGCGAAATCGCTTCGCCGAAGCCCTTTATTTCCGCCAATTCAGAATCTTCGCCCGCGCAAACGTCGGCGATTTTTTTTGCGTCATGCCCGAAATGCGCACACAACAACTTTGCGTTCGCAAGCCCAACATGTCGAATGCCGAGCGCGTAAATGAAATTCGGCAGCCGAACGTCTTTCGCCGCTTCAATGCTGCGGAGCAGCTTCTCGTATGATTTTTCCCCGAAACCCTCCGTTTGCAGAATTTCGTCCCGATGCCTCTCAAGCTCAAACAGGTCCAAAAAATTCGTAACGAACCCGCGCGATGCAAATTTTTCAAGCGTCTGCTCGCTCAATCCGGCGATATTCATTGCGTCGCGACTCACAAAGTGCGCCAGCCCGCCAACAAGCTGCGCGGGGCAACCGGCATTTGTGCAATAAAGAACCTCGGGGCTTGCCGCGCGTTTATCGGGTTCGCTCCCGGTAATTTCCGTCGCGCCGCCGCAAACGGGGCAAACCTCCGGCGGTTCGTCGGCCGCGCCGCCGCTTAAATTTTCCGCCACTTGCGGAATAATCATGTTTGCCTTGTACACGCTGATTCTGTCGCCTTTTTTCAGCCCGAGTCCGCGCAAAATACTGACATTATGCAAGCTCGCGCGACTCACAACCGTTCCTTCAATTTCGACCGGCTCGAACACCGCAACGGGATTCACAAGCCCCGTTCGCGACGTACTCCATTCGATGTCCGCGAGCGTTGTTTCCGCGATTTCATCCGCCCACTTGAACGCCAAGCTGTCGCGCGGAAATTTCGACGTCGCTCCGAGCGACCGGCTGTACGAAACATCATCATACGTAAGAACAAGCCCGTCAGACATCAGCTCCGCGCTCGAAATTTTCGATTTAAACCGCGCAACCGCCTCAACGACATTCTCCGCCGTAACCTGTTCATACTCCGCAACCTCAAAGCCCTGCGCGGCAAGCCACTTCAATTGCTCAGATTTTTTTCCGAGGCTTTCGGGGGAAACTTTTTTTAAAAAAAAAGTTTCCCCCGAACCCCCTTCAAAAAAATTATCATCGGAAACCGCGTGAAACGCGGTTTCCTGTGTTTTTGTCGAACTTTTTTCAAAAAGTTCGTGGGGTTCGGGGCGAAGCCCCGAAAACTCATCCTTAATCGAAAAAGCAAAAAATTTTACGCGCCTCTGAGCGGTGACTTCGTTGTTGAGTTGGCGAACAGCCCCGCTGCATAAATTGCGCGGATTTTTGTATTCGCCGGATTTGTTGATTTCATTGAAGTCGGCGATAGAAATGACGGCTTCGCCGCGAATGTCGAATCGCCCCTTGTGCGGAACGGTTAGGGGGATGTTTGTGAAAACGCGGGCATTGTGCGTGACGTCTTCGCCGATACTGCCGTTTCCGCGTGTGAGGGCGCGAACGAGTTCGCCGTTGTTGTAGCGCAAAACAATCGTCAAGCCGTCCAACTTCCACGATAATAAGCCCTCATGCTCTCCGAGGAAAGCGATAAGGGCGGCCGGGTCTTTTGTTTTGTCGAGGGAAAGCATCGGCGTGTCGTGGGGGGCTTTTTGCAGGCTGCCCACAACTTCGTAGCCGACTTTGCGCGTGGGGCTTCCGGCAAGTTGAATGCCGGTTTCGGCTTCGAGCCGAACAAGCTCGTCGTATAAATTGTCGTATTCGAGATTCGAAATAATTTCGCGATTTTCATGGTAATATGCGCGGTTTGCGGCGTTGAGTTGCGCCGAAAGTTCTTTTATGCGACCAATCATCAGTTCCACTCCCAGGAGTCGGCAAAATTGTTCATTACCGTATTGTGGTCTTTGGGGAAATCGTAGGACGTCCACGATTCGTATGCGGAAACCAATGCGCCGCAATCGTTGTCGTCCAAAGTTTGCAGGAGCTTTTGCGCAAGTTCGACGACGCCGGCGGGTTTGTTCGGAGCGGAAATAACGGCGTCTTCCAACTTGCGAACCGACGGAAAAAGAATTTCGTTTTCAATCAGAATCAGGCGATACAGATTAAAAACCATGCCGTCGGCAACGTGGTGGCGAAAAAATCCCGTCGGTTTGCACGCGCACCAAAAATATCCGTAGTATTGCTTGAACGTGCAATAAAATCGGAGCTGTTTTTTCGCGGCCTCGATTTTGGGATAAACGGGAATTTTCGCGGCGAGTTCGGCGAGGTCCGGCTCGTCGCAAAAAAGAACCCGCGCGTTTGAAAACATATTGCGCATGGGTTCCGAGCCGTTTTGAGCTAAATGCTCCAAGCATTCGCGGGTGTGATAATGAATGTCAAAGTATCCGCCGGGATAGGTGCATTTTCCGTGAACAACTTCGAGTGTGCCTTCGTTTTGCCGGCGGCGTTGGTATTCCTCCTGCGAAATAATCGCAACGCCGTCAACGTCGGAATCGTCACGCGCTGTTTCCGTTGCAATCGAACCGATTAAAAATAATGCCCGGACTCGTTCGTCCGCACGAAAATGCGCGGTCATGTTTTTTACAGAATCCGCATGATGTTGTCGCATGTTATCCCTCCGAAACGAAAATTACAGTTGCGCAAGAAGTCTATTGCTCTGCAATGCGCAGCATTCCCGCTGTGATTTCTATTGTAAACGGATTGACGGTACGGTTTACGAGTTCCAAAATTGCGTCTTTGTCGGGCAGTTCGTACCAACCGGGCGGGCCGCTTGTGCCGGTTGTAGGCAAGGTGTAGGCCGAAAATTCCGCGCCGACCAAATCATCCAGCCGCGATGCGAACCAAAGCATCTCGCGATATGTGAGGTCTGTGTTGACGTATTCGCGATAAATGCTGACCAGTTCCGGCACGCGAGTGATTGTCTGCGGCGACAAAAGCTCGTCGAACAGCGCGAGAATAACCTGCTGCTGATTTTCCATGCGAGCGTAATCGGTAATTGCGCGATGTCCGGGGTTTGCCATGCGAAACCGCGCAAACTGCAAAGCGCGTTCGCCGTCGAGAACCTGCACTCCCGCCGGAATGTTAATGCGCAAATTATCGGTGGGGTCGTCGTATCGCATGTGAAACGGCACGTTTATTTCCACGCCGCCGACGGAATCAACCACCCGCACAAAACTGCGATAATTCACGCTTACATAAAAATCCGGCGCGAAGCCGAAAAGCGTTTGCATGTCGGCGTTCATTTGCGCAACGCCGCCGTCGTGTCCGCCGCCGTCGCGTCGCCCGAAAGAATATGCCGCAACCGGCTTCCGAAGCCGTCGCGGAGCGTCAACGAGAGTGTCACGCGGAACACTTATTGTATACACGCGACCGTTTTCAATGTCAACGCCGGCAACGATAATCGCGTCGGCATTGTTGCCCCGGTCGAGTCCGAAAATAAGAAATGTGAAAAATAACGGCTTGCGTTCCGCCACCGTGAGAATTTCCGGTAACGCAGAATCTTCGGCGACGGGGCGCGGTATTTCAACATGCGTCGGAACAACCGGCGGCGCATCAAAATAACTGCACCCGATTAAAATCAAAGCGGACATGAGTATAAGAGAGTATTGAAAAATAGTTTGAGAATTTTTCATAATTTTTTAACGCCTTTCGGTGAGAATCCGATTTGCATTATGACATGCGCGCAAGCACCTTGTAAAGATTTAACCAAACCGGTAGGATTTAGTGGACTTCTTGCGCAACTGTAATTTTCGTTTCGGAGGGGCGCGGCAAAACGCCTCGCTTGATGTCGTTTTGCTTCGCAAAACAACCGGTCGCTCGGCAAGCCGCGCCGCCCCTCACCGAAAAATTTGAAGTTATGCAAGAAGTCGAGTGCATAAAGGAGGAGTTTAACATGTCAAAATTTTTTAAATCGCGTCTTGTGCGTTCGATTATGCCGTATTTTATTTTGGGTATCTTTTTGATAGTGGCTTTTCGGGTAATCATGGGCATTGAATTTTTATCCGAACATTCGAAACATTTCCGGCATTTTTGGGGAGTTATAACGCCGTTTTTAGCGGGCGGAATTATTGCCTATATTTTAAATTTGCCGTGCAGTGCGATTCAAAAATTGCTTTTGAAAATAGATAATCGTTTTGTTCAAAAGCGCAGCCGCGGGTTAAGCGTTTTGGCGACGGTTATAATCGTTGTCGTACTGATTATTTTTTCGGTGAACATGATTGCGCCGCGAGTTACCGAGAGCATAACGGCCATTGTCACCGCGTTTGATGAGTACGAAGATACGGTTCGCGGATGGATTGAAACGGTTGACGGTTGGGATTTGCCCGACTTTATACCGGAAATCGACGAGGATATGCTTATCGGAATTGCCACGGATTTTATCACCGACATCGACGTGGACAGCATTACCGCTTCAATTATGGCGGGAATCGGCGCGACGCTTCGAGGGGTTTTTAACACTATTTTGGCGATTATCGCCTCGATTTACTTCCTCATCGAAAAAGACCGCCTGAAGGAATATTTAAAACGCGGCATTTCCGCCCTTGTAACAGACAAAACAAATGACCTTGTTTTAAAATATTCCCGCAAATTGCATCATAACTTCCATATGTACATTTACACGCAAACCATCGACGGAATTATTCTCGGTTCGCTGATGATAGGGCTTTTGCTTATTTTCCGTTCGCCGCACGCATTGCTTTTGGGGCTGATTTTGGGCGTTGTGAATTATATTCCGTACTTCGGCTCGATTTTCGGCACAATTTTTGCGGTAATTGTGGTTGCATTTACGCAAAGCATACCGACCGCCGCGCTTGCCGCCGTTTTCATGTTCATCCTCCAACAAGTTGACGGAAACTTTATTCAGCCGAGGCTCATGGGAGGGTCGTTTTCGCTGAGTCCGCTGCTTGTAATAATATCCGTGACAATCGGTATGGCATACGGCGGAATGATGGGAATGCTTGTTGCCATCCCCATTGTCGCGATTTTGAAAGATATTTTAGATGAATATATCGAGCATCGCGAATATAAAAAATTAAACCCCGAGCCGTCGCTTACGGAAGATATTATGAACCGCGAAATCTATTAGAGCAATTTGATTTTGCGTTGTCCGAAAACGAGGCGGAAAATCGCGGGCTTCAGCGCGTTTTCCGACGAAGTTTGAGGCTACGCAAAACCAAGTTGCTATAACCGGAACGCCGGGGACATATATTTGCCGGCGACACGTTCCCTTCTTTTTTGAGCCGAAGCAATGCTTCACGGCTTCGAGGGAACGTGTCGCAATCGACACTTGCCCCCGGCGTTCATTGTGCGCTTGGCGCACACAAAAAAATCGCGCGAATGTGCGCGATTTTTTTTGAGCCGAAACATGTTTCACGACTTCGAGGGAATGTGTCGCAATCGACACTTGCCCCGGCGTTAGCCTTTCATGGCTTCTGCAACTTCTGCCGCGAAGTCCACTTCTTTTTTCTCGATGCCTTCGCCTTTTTCGTAGCGAGTGAAGTCGGCGATTTTCACATCTGCGCCGACGGATTTTAAATATGATGCGACGGTGTGTTCCGCATCTTTTACATATTCCTGGTCGAGCAGGCAAACTTCCTTGAGTCCTTTCGCAAGGCGACCTTCAACCATTTTTTCAATTACTTGGGCAGGTTTGGGTTTGTCAGCGGCTTCGTTTTCCTGCATGGCTTGTTTTGTGAGAATTTCTTTTTCGTTGGCGATATGCTCGGCGGGAACGTCGTCGCGTGAAACAAATTGCGGCGACATTGCGGCAATTTGCATACATACGTTACGTCCGGCCTCAAGCACCGCGTCGTTAATTTCGGGCGCGGAAACGAGAAGCATTGCGCCTACACGACCGCCGCCGTGGATATATTCGATAACAGCTTCGTTCGCGCCGTTTGCCGCGAAACGCGCAAAGCGACGAATGCCGATATTTTCGCCGATTGTAGCAACTTTATTTGCCAAGGCTTCTTTAACGGTTTGCGTTGTGTCCGCAATCCATTTTTCTTCGACAAGTTCTTCGGGGGTTTTCGCGCCGGATGCAAGTACGTGATTTGCAACTTGCTGCACGAAGGTTACAAAATCTTCGTTTTTCGCAACGAAGTCGGTTTCGCTGTTTACTTCAACGAGTGCGCCGTTTTTGCGGTCGGACGTGACAGCCGCCGCAACAAGACCCTCTGCTGCAACACGTCCGGCTTTTTTCGCCGCCGCTGCAAGACCTTTTTCGCGCAAAATTTCGGATGCGCGTTTAACATCGCCGTTTGCTTCAACAAGGGCGTTTTTACACGCCGCCATGCCCGCACCGGTGAGTTCGCGCAATTCTTTTACCATTGATGCTGTAACTTGCATTATGCGTTCACCTCGTTTTCTACGACTTCTTCAATTGATTGGGGTGCTTGCGGCGCGGATGCTGCCGCCGCTTGTGCCGGGGCTTCGAGGGCTTGCGCTGATGCTTCGAGGTCGTCGCCGGTTTGTTCGCCCTGACGCGCTTCGAGAACCGCGTCGGCAAGTTTGCCCGCGATGAGTTTAATCGCGCGGATTGCGTCGTCGTTGCCGGGGATTACGAAGTCGGCGTCGTCGGGGTCGCAGTTTGTGTCAACGATTGCAACAATGGGGATACCCAATGTGCGCGCTTCCTGAATTGCGATGCGCTCTTTGCGGGCGTCAACAATAAATAATACGTCCGGTACGCGCTTCATGTACTTTACGCCGCCGAGGTTGCGCTGAAGTTTTTCCATTTCGTGCTCAAGTTTTGCGACTTCTTTTTTCGGAAGCAATGCCATGCGTCCGTCTTCTTTCATGCGTTCGAGGTCTTTGAGACGCTGTACGCGAAGCTGCATCGTTTTGAAGTTTGTAAGCATTCCGCCGAGCCAACGCTCGTTTACGTAGTACATTCCGCAGCGAGTCGCTTCCTCTTTAATGGACTCTTGCGCCTGCTTTTTTGTGCCGACAAAAAGCATTTCGCCGCCGTCGGCGATGATTTCGCTCACGGCGCGGTATGCGTCGTCGATTTTACGCACGGTTTTTTGCAGGTCGATGATGTAAATTCCGTTACGTTCGGCGAAGATATATTCCGCCATTTTGGGATTCCAGCGTCTTGTTTGGTGACCGAAGTGTACACCCGCTTCAAGAAGCTGTTTCATTGAAATTACTGCCATTTTGGCACCTCCTGTTGTTTTCCTCCGCAGCGAGGGTTTCGCCGCGTGTGTTGTTGTCTGCAACCTTGAAATGGTAGCGTTTTTTGCAAGGGTTGTCAAGGAAGTTTCTCCAAATCCAACTGTATAAACCCCAACCTGCGATTGTGTTCTGTCATAAGAATGCCGAGGTCGCAGTGTTCCCGCCAATCAACCCAATCGAACGGGATTTCCGGCGGAATTGCCCATGTGCCGTCGGGATTCAGAAATCCCCATCTGCCGCCGATTATTTCGATGTACGCGCCTTCCTGCATTCCGAGAGCCCAATCCCATCGCCCGCCGATATTTACGCGCCGGAGTTCGTTGCTGCCCCAAGTGTTGATATAATCATGTTCGAGGGGAAGAATTATTTCGCCGTGTCGGTTCATCAGCCCCCACTGCGCACGAAACGGCGGTCGCCAACGATGTCCGAAGGGAGGACCGCCAAACGCTACGGCGGCTATACCCGGCGAAAAAGACGAAACGCCGTCATATATCGGCGGGGCAATTTCGCGCCCCCGCATATCGACGATTTTCCATTTTCCGTACAGGTATTCGCCGCCGTCGTCGCATTCTCGCCACTCACCCTCCGGCATTACCGCAACCAAGTATTCACAAAGAATATTCACCCAAGTATGTACAGGCTCTAAAATAATCCGTCCCGTTTCGGAATCAGCCAAGCCGAAACGCCTGTTGTCGCCTTCGTTTTCACCGATAACGCGCACCGGGGAAGCGGGACGTTCAGCACGTTGTTGCAGAAAGAACTCTCCCGTCGGAGGAAATTCCGCAAGGATTCGCTCTCTTGCGCGACTGTAATCGTATTCAAAAGGGACGAGAATATTTCCGGCCAAGTCAATTGCGTCCCACTGCCGATTTTCCCAATCGTAATCATCGCCTATTCTCGCGAGGATTCTATCGTTACCAACGCGAGAGGCATGATTAAAAATCGGTTCGATTATCAAACGCCAATTTGTTCCGTAAGCGGGAATATCCGCAGTGCGGGTTGAAAGCCCCGAAAACTCCGACGCCGCATTGCGTGTAAAAACATCAAGAATACCGTACCTGCCGTTGTAACGGGCAAAAACGGTGTTGTCGTCTATGTTGAGTATGCGGTCGAAGGCAAACGGGATAACGATTTCGCCGCTGTGGTCAATTATGCCGTATTTGCCGTCGTAAAGCGCGATTGCAATGCTGTTGTTCAGAATATGAATGCGGTCGAAAATAAACGGCGCAGAAGTATCGCCGGATTTGTCGATAAGCCCCCATTTGCCGTTTTGCCGCATTGCGATTGTGTTGAAATTTTCGTGAGTCACGCCCCAATTTTCCAACGGTACAAATCCGCCGTCGAAAATAAAATCCGTGACAAATTCGCCGTTGTACATAACGGCAAATTCATCCGAGAATGCTTCCGGGGTCAGACGCCACGGATAATGCCCGTATATTTCTCTGAATCCGGTATCCCAATACGAATACCGGCGCAGGCTTGAGTCCACGCGCCGAATGTAATGCAGGTTATCGGTAATGTTCCACCCGAATCGCTCGAATCTTTTGTCAAACGGATGAACGCCGGATATATAATCCATCCCGAAATAATGCGCGGGTTCTCCGAATAAATTGCGCTCGCGGTCGTATACGAACCGAACTGTCGGCGGCCCGCAATGCCCGGCGTGAGAATTTTCCGTTAAGTGTCCCGTTTCACGGTCGATTTCCCGTCCGCTGAGGTCGCCGTCAAGGAACATGCCGCAGATGCAAAGATGAATATGCTCGAACTCCAATGTCGGCGGTACGCGCCAAACAAACCCCGCTTCGCACAAATGAAGAACCTGCGCGTATGGGGTGTTGTCGGTTGGTGCGTTGCCGTCAGATTCGGGGTTTTCATCCGGTGCTGATGTCGAATCTGATTCGGACGGTAACTCGTCGTCGGATATTGAATCGGGTTCGGGCGGCTCTCCGGCAGATGCAGATTCATACGACGATTCGACGGCAGGTGTCGATTCGGTCGATGGCTCTCCCGCAAACCCCGACTCCGGCGACTCTTCCGAGATACCGGGGATTTCCGGCGGGGCGTCCGATTCAATTTCGACGCGGCTTCCGCAAGCCATGAGAAAAATTGCAATCGCTGCGATTGTCGCGGCAAATATTTTTTTCATTTCACCAATCCCCGATACAATAATATTTACACACAGACATTATAGCACTTGCGACCTCTGAAAACCTGACTTTTCGCATATGTTGCTTCTCAGAAACCGACAGACCTGTCCTGAACCTGTAATTCGGCAAGCCGCGCCACCCCTCGCCGAAAATTTTGAAGTTATCGCGAACGCACTGCTCGTCCGGGCTTCGTCGGAAGACGCGCGGAAGCCCGCGATTTCCTGACTCGCCTTCATGGTTCTCAAAGGCGTTCCGGCTACCGATAGGTTTCGGACGTCCCGCCGATTGACAGCAAAAATCGCGCATTCGCGCGATTTTCGTTAAAGTTTTTGCCCCGCTTTTAAAGGTCGAAGCGAGCGTTTCCCGCGCCACCCTTCAAAAAGCGGAATGGGGGCGTGGGGGGCAAAGCCCCCACAATACATTACATATTTATTCTATCTCGCGCATTCACGGGTGAGAGCCGCCCATGTGAGCGGGCCGACAGCACCGTCGGGGTTGAGGCGTTGAAGGCGTTGGAACGTTGTTACGGCGCAGAATGTTGCAGGGCCGAAAGAGCCGTCTTCGACAAGCTGCCCGAGAGCAATTTCTCGTGTTGCAACGCGGTTTAAGCAGCGTTGGAATTGACGTACGGATTCGCCGCGCATTCCTTGGCGCAAAACGATGCCCGGGTACGCCGGCATTGTTACGCTGCCGCCGCCTCCGCCGCCGCCCGAAAGCGGAAATGCCTGCCGAATGCTTTCGGCAATTGCGTTTGACACGGTGTTTACATTGAATCGTGCCATGTCTTGCGGGTTGTTTAAAAATGCGACTTCGAGAAGAACGGCGGGCATTTGCGTAAGGCGCAAAATTCCGAAGGTGTCTTGCCCGTTTGCGTTTACGCTTGTGAAAACGCCGCGATTTCTGAATCCCAGCGCGGCAAGTCGCGTCAACATTGACGATGCGAGATTTCGTGCGGGGCCGTTGTCGCGAATGCTTACAAATGCTTCAGAGCCGGTAGCGGGAGTGCCTTCGTTGCTGTTAAAGTGTATTTCAACAAGCGCGTTTGCGCGTTGTTCGTTAGCGAGGTTTGCATCTTGTGTGATACTGCGGTTTACGTCGGTTGTACGGTTGTTGATAACAGTGTATCCCCACCCGCGCAATAAGGATGAAACGGCATTTGATACGCTCAAGTTGAAATCTTTTTCACGCAAACCGTTTGCCGTTGCACCCGAATCGCTGCCGCCGTGACCTGCATAAACGGCGATTGTTGCCATTAACTACACCCTTTCATAAGGCCAAGCGTTTATTCCTCCAAAGTCCCAAACATTTGTGTATCCCAAAGATGCGAGTTCGTATGCGGCCTCGCGGCTTCGTATGCCGCTGTGACAGTACACCAAAATTTCCGCATCCTTGTTCGGGAGTATTTTTTCCGCCCGTTGATTTACAAGATAATCGGGCAACAAAAGCGCGCCGGGAATTTTACCTGCGGCAAATTCTTCGGCGGTGCGCACGTCGAGGATTATTACATCGGGGACGGATTGCATTTTTTCATATGCTTCGAATGCAGTAATTCGCTTAAATCGGTTCATAATTTTTCCCCCGTTTGACAAGTGAGCAATAGAGCAATTTGATTTTGCGTTGTCCGAAAACGAGGCGGGGAATGGGGGCTTCAGCCCATTTCCCGACGAAGTTTGAGGCTACGCAAAACCAAGTTGCTACAAGAAATTGCTCTGTTATAGTGAAACAATACAAAAACGCTCTTGTTTCACCCCCAACCACTCGCACTTTTGTAGCGAACGCACTTGAGAAATCCGTTCAGGTTTCGTCGGAAAACGCGCAGAAGCCCGCGATTTCCCGACTCGCCTTCACGG
>Ga0123355_10000560_pt1 | contig 49863 bp, 43 predicted proteins | sample TergutEmb28metaG_3_FD_89872 | JGI IMG/M metagenome (GOLD analysis project Ga0123355, IMG submission 89872) | Embiratermes neotenicus P1 segment gut microbial communities from Petit-Saut dam, French Guiana - Emb289 P1 | ecosystem: Host-associated > Arthropoda: Insects > Digestive system > Gut ...
GCCCTTTTGACAAAATGTTTCATTCTCTTTCTCCCCTTTCTGATTTAACAAGCTATAGCACCTTTTATGTGCAAAGCTAACAACGAATTATTTTTACAAGTGGCAATATATCACAAAAAAAATGATATGTAAAACATTTTTCGACATTAAACTGTATTATGATTGATTTTATTCCCTCAGTGATGTTGGTGCGCTTCATGTGGATTAATTCCAGAAACAACAAAAAATAAGCCACCCCCGAACAGGTAAGTGGCTTGTTTTTGGGTTACAAGTAGTTAAATATGCTTGAGTCCAGTCATTAGACCGTCAAACGGTTGCATAAGGGAACGTTTACCAGACGTTCCTCCTTTATTATGACTACATTAATATGCGTGATATACACAATTGCAACCCCCAAAGACGCTTCCAAATATGGAGCGTCTTTTATTAACCATATTTTACCATGATGTCCCCAACCTCCACAGGTTAATTGACAAATGCAGTACAAATATCTACAATCTAGCCAGCAAGTGATGTACGAGAGGAGGTAACATTTTGTATGATGTTGCCATAGTAGGTGCTGGGGTAATCGGCGCGTGTGTGGCCAGAGAATTGTCGCGTTTTGCACTAAATGTGGTTGTGCTTGAAAAAGATGCGGATGTAGCAACAGGCAGTTCACGGGCTAATAGCGGAATAGTACATGCAGGGTATCATACCTTGCCGGGGACTTTGAAAGCAAAGTACAACATTTCTGGTCAACGGATGTTTGATAAGTTAGCAGAGGAGTTGGATTTCCCCTTTATACGTAATGGTTCCTTGGTGGTTATCAAGGATGAATCGGATTTGCCCGCACTTGAAGAGCTAAAGGCTAGAGGAGAAGCCAATGGACTTGATAATCTCTATATCGCACGAAACGGCGCGCTAAAAGAGCTTGAACCAAATCTAAATGCAGATATTTGTGCCGCATTAGTGATTCCTTCGGGTGGAATTGTTAGCCCTTATGAAATGACAATTGCTTTTGCTGAAAACGCGGCTCAAAACGGTATTGAGTTTATTCTGGACTGTCAAGTCACAGGTATAAGCAAAAATGAAAACCATTTTTCCATTCAAACTAGCAAGGGTACTATTTCGGCCAATACTATAGTAAATGCGGCTGGTATGTATTCAGATGAAATCAATAATATGTTAAGTGCAGACAAACTGACCATTCAACCCCGACGGGGCGAATATTGTTTGTTGGACAAAACAGAAGGAGCTATGGTAAAGCATACTATCTTTCAGCTTCCCAATAAAATGGGAAAAGGCGTGTTAATAACCCCCACTGTGGATGGAAATCTGCTATTAGGACCTACTTCTACTGATCAATCCAGCAAAGCAGATGTTTCTACTTCTGTGGATGGACTTAATGATGTATTAACCCAGGCAGGCAGTGTTCTAAAGCAATTGCCAACTTATAAAATTATAACCTCATTTTCAGGGCTTCGCTCCTGGCTTGCCACTGATGAGTTTGTAATAGAAGAATCCTCCGATATCTCAGGTTTGATTAACTTATGCGGTATAGATTCGCCGGGGCTTTCGGCCGCTCCTGCAATTGGTGTAGAAGTTGCTCAGATGCTTGCCAAACGCTTAAATGCCACTGAAAAAGAAAACTTTAATCCGATACGAAAAGGAATACGCCCTTTTAGGAATATGAAAGATGAAGAACGTAAAGTTGCTATAAAAGAAAACCCTGATTATGGCCATATTATTTGTCGTTGCGAATCTGTTACAAAGGCAGAGATTATTGCCGCTTTGCGTTCACCCTTGGCCATAAACAATCTGGACGCTATCAAACGTCGAACGCGGGCAGGTATGGGACGTTGTCAAGGAGGATTTTGCTGGATGCGCCTTCTTGACATAATAGCCGATGAATGTGGGCTAACTCTTACCCAAGTGACCAAAAGCGGAGGTCAAACTAACATTCTAATTGAGAAAAATAAGTCCAGTTTCTAAGGGAAGGCTGATATGATGGAAAAAATTGATATTGTAATCATTGGTGGCGGCCCTGCGGGACTGGCGGCGGCTATCGGTGCTAAACAGGCTGGAATAGATAATATTTTGATTATTGAGCGAGAAGCATACTTAGGCGGAATACTTAACCAATGTATTCATAATGGGTTCGGCCTCCATATCTTTCAAGAGGAACTTACTGGCCCTGAATACGCCGCCCGCTATGAAGCTCAAGTAAAAGAGGCAAATATCCCTTATTTGCTTAACACTATGGTTCTGGATATTACCGCTGATAAAAAAGTAACTGCTGTAAACCAAGATGGTCTTTTGGAAATAGATGCGGGTGCCATAGTTTTGGCTATGGGTTGCCGTGAACGTCCCCGCGGGGCATTAAACATACCAGGAAACCGACCAGTAGGCATATATACTGCCGGCACTGCACAAAAATTTGTGAATCTGGATGGCTTTCTTCCTGGTAAAAAAGTTGTAGTGTTAGGTTCTGGTGATATTGGTTTAATTATGGCGCGTCGTATGACACTTGAAGGCGCGGAAGTTAAGGCCGTGGTTGAATTAATGCCTTTTTCTGGCGGACTTAAACGCAATATTGTCCAATGTTTGGATGATTTCGGCATACCTTTGAAGCTTGCCCATACTGTTATTGAAGTCAAAGGTAAAGAGCGTTTGGAAGGGGTAACAATTGCCCAAGTTGACGAAAATAGAAAACCTATACGCGGTACAGAAGAATATATCACCTGTGATACATTGTTGCTTTCAGTGGGGTTAATACCCGAAAATGAGCTTTCAAGAAACGCTGGGGTTGTTATATCTGATATTACCAGCGGGCCAATAGTTAATGAAAGTTTCCAAACAAATGTACCAGGCGTTTTCGCTTGTGGCAATGTTCTGCATGTTCACGATTTGGTAGATTTCGTATCCGAAGAAAGCGAACAAGCTGGAAAAAATGCCGCTTCATATGTTCAAGGAAAAAAAGTACAATCCACGGGAATACCTCTTAATACTAAAAATGGGGTTCGCTATACTGTTCCGGCAACTATTGACCCAAGTAGTATTCCTGATAAGGTGGATATACGCTTTAGAGTAGCCGAGGTTTTCAAAAATCACTATATCTCTGTATATTTTGATGATGATCGACATATTAGACGCAAGAGGTTGATACTAACGCCGGGCGAAATGGAAACTGTCACCCTCAAAAAAGATGTATTTGACACATATCCCGATGTTAAGAAAATTACCATTACATTGGAGGAGTGAAAACATGGAAATTACTTGTATTAGCTGTCCAATGGGTTGCCCTTTGCAGGTAACGTTGGATGGAGACAAAGTAACAAATGTTGAAGGCGCGTCCTGCAAAAAAGGAATTACCTATGCCGAAGTGGAATGCACCAATCCCACAAGAATGATGACATCCACAGTAACTTTACTAGGAAGCCCTTTACGCAGACTGCCCATAAAAACGGAGCGACCCATTCCAAAAGGCAAAATAGCAGAAGCGGCACGTAGCCTAAAAGGTGTTGAAATTAAAGCACCTGTGGCCATTGGTGATACAGTAGTAGAGAATATTTGCGGTACGGGTATCAATATGGTTGCCACTCGACATGCAGTGGTTATATAGGGCATGTTGCCACTAAATTTTGAAGTTTTTGAAACGATATTTTAACAAAAAAAAGGCGGTAGCAATTGGTTAATACCATTGCTACCGCCTTTTTATATACCCGCAAACCTGTCACACAAATACATAAAAAACATAATATATAAAAGCATGTACATGCTAAAAAAAATTAAGGAGTAGAAAAAAATGTCTGATTTTAGAGATTGGAATAGCTATGTTGATTCATGGCACGAAATGAACGACGACAAGAAATGCAAAGACGAAAGAAAATGTTGCAAACCAGGCCCACCTGGCCCAAAAGGCGATAAAGGTGATAGAGGCGAACAAGGCGAACAAGGCTTGAAGGGTGACAAAGGCGAAAAAGGTGAACAAGGCGAAAGAGGGCCAAGAGGTTGTCTAGGTGAGCAAGGTTCAAAGGGCGAACCAGGTGTACAAGGTCTAAAGGGCGACAAAGGTGACAAGGGCGAACAAGGCGAAAGAGGGTCAAGAGGCTGTCCTGGTGAACAAGGCTCAAAAGGTGAAAAAGGCGAACAAGGTGAACATGGGCCAAAAGGTGACAAAGGCGATAAAGGTGACAAAGGAGAACATGGCTCAAAGGGTGACAAGGGCGAAAAAGGTGAACAAGGCCCAAAGGGTGACAAGGGCGATAAGGGTGACAAAGGAGAACAAGGAGACAGAGGACCAAGAGGTTGTCCAGGCGAGCAAGGTGCAGAGGGCGAAAAAGGTGACAAAGGTGATACTGGCGAACATGGTCTAAAAGGTGAAAAAGGCGACAAGGGCGATAAAGGTGACAGAGGAGAACATGGCCGAAAAGGCGACAAAGGTGACACTGGTGAACAGGGTCTAAAAGGTGACAAAGGCGAGCAAGGCGACAGAGGCCCAAGAGGTGTTTCAGGTGAGCCAGGTTCAAAAGGTGACAAAGGTGATACCGGCGAACATGGCCTAAAAGGTGACAAAGGCGATAAAGGTGATAAAGGCGAGCAAGGCGAAAGAGGGCCAAGAGGTTGCTCTGGTGAGCCAGGTTCAAAGGGTGACAAAGGTGATATCGGTGAACATGGCCTAAAAGGTGACAAAGGCGACAAAGGTGATAAAGGCGAACAAGGCGAAAGAGGGCCAAGAGGTTGTTCTGGTGAGCCAGGTTCAAAGGGTGACAAAGGTGATACCGGTGAACATGGCTCAAAAGGCGATAAAGGCGACAAGGGTGATAAGGGCGATAAAGGTGACAAAGGTTCATCAGGCTCAACCATGCAACCTTATGTCAATTCTAATATTGTTGGTACCCAGGTTGTAGCCCGCAATGGTTCGGTTAAGTTTCCACAATTGAATGAAACACCATCACAATATTATGCTCGTGGCATAGAGTACGATGGCACTGATACTTTCACAATCAAAGTTTCAGGACTTTATTCAATGACATGTGTATTATCTTTGGCTATTACAAATACGCTAGATAATTATTTTTATATTGAAATTAACAAAGGTTCTCCTGTTGCTGGTTCCGTCAATTTGAGTAGCTTTGGGCAAGTAGTACTCACACGGGTAGGTTATTTTGCAGAAGGCACAACCTTGCGTATTATAAATGGGTCAAGTCACTCTGTAACACTTGCTCCTTCTTCAGAAAATGCTAGCAGCACAGGTCATTTATCCCTCTTTAGATTTGCAGATGACGAACTGGACATGGAGTAATATTATAAACCATTAGAAAAAATTCACTAGAAAAAACTACCACTTTGAAAAAATTATCATTCCACGTGAATGTCTTTCGCCCGCTCCTGGTCGCATATCAGGAGCGGCACTTTTCATTTCGATTTCCACTTTGACTATGCACATAGTTTCAGGTTCAACGAAAAAAACATAACATGCTTCCGCTTCCAAAGAAGACAATATTTTACGTACTATACCTTGCAGAATTTGTCCTTCCAATTCCGACATACCTTCGGCCGCCACACCTAGTAAACCATGTAAATCTGCCGTCCATGCCTCAAATAAATCTAAATATTCGGATTTGGACAACTTTATTTGAATAGTGTAGTTTCCATTTTCTTCTGTACCTAATGTCATATATGACTTATATAAATCGGCTCGTTCTCCATATAATAATTCTAGCATAAAAAATTGGTCTAGCACCCCCATGGCTGTTAGTTTAGCTAACACTGACCCCAGGCTTTGCTCGTCCCATTCGCAATCTCCGGCAGGAGCATAAATAACTCCATTAGTTAACAGAAATTCCGTGGAGGTTTTGTTTTTTTGTGTAAAAATTATTAATGTTTCGCTTTTTGCATGGTGATGACCATTAATTTGATATTGCATTGTTGAGTCAATATCAGTAACTACACTACGCCCGTTTAATTGAACTGACCCCGTTGAAAATGAAGCTTCTCGTGCCTCCATAAATAAATCAAAGGCATCCTCAGTTATAGTCATTTGAGGGGTAGACATATTTGGCAAAGCTACTGCACTTGAAAAAAACTGCAAATTAGGCGAAAACAACAAAAAAATACTGCATAATAAACCCATCATGATAAACGCCCTTTATTATATAATCAATGATTTCACTGTTTTACCTATCATATCCAAATAATTCATATTTTATCAGTGAATCAGAAAAAAACGCAAAAAAAGAAGCCTTAGACATGAAATCCTAGGCTTCTTTGAAATTCGGCGTAACTTACTTTTGTTAGTAGGAACACGGCTACATCATTAATTTGGAACTGGTATGACACCAGGCATAAGAATGTTTTCCATTATTCTTACTGGAGTGCGACTTGATTCGTTTGTATTATTACCAAGTTGTCCTTGACTATTATTCCCCCATGCCCAAAGAACACCATCATTATCCAATGCAATGGTATGGGATTCGCCTACCGACACAACACGCATATTTTCCGTAATCATCAGAGGACTGTTACTTTGTCGTTGTGTTACTCCTAAATTATCATCTCCCCAAGCCCAAAGAGTACCATCCGACCGGACAGCCGCAGTATGGGAAGTATTACCTGATACAGAAATTACGTCATTCATTATCATGACCATAAAATGACTAGTTTCATTTGTGCCATCACCAAGTTGTCCCGCATTATTAACACCCCATGTCCAAAGGCTGTTATCTGACCTTATAATCATGGTGTAATTACGGCCTGTTGTTACTGAAACTACGTCACTTACTACCCTGTCATTGTATACGTCTGCTACTCTAGTAGGAGTGGTATTACGTCGATTTGAAGTAGAACCATCACCAAGTTGCCCTAAATTATTAGCTCCCCAAGCCCAAATACTGCCATTTTCTCTTACAGCCATGGTAAAATCATTGCTTGCAGAAGCTGCAACTACTTCTTCCAATACCATAGTTGGGTGCTGACGAACTGGTTGCAAATCATCTCCAAGTTGACCGCGTGTATTAGCACCCCAAGTCCAAAGTGTACCGTCTCTTTGGATTGCAATTGTATGAGTACTACCAGCGGATACAGAAATAACATTAGCCATTATCATTACTGGGTAATGTCGTTCATTTGTTGTGCCATCACCAAGTTGGCCACGTCCATTGATACCCCAAGCCCAAAGGGTGCCATCTTTTGTTATTGCCATGGAGTGAGAATCACCAGCCGATACATAGGCAACATTCTCCATAACCATTACTGGATAGGAACGTTCTGTTGTTGTACCATCGCCAAGTTGTCCATTATCATTATTTCCCCAAGCCCATAGAGTACCATCTTCCATAATCGCTAGAGAATGGTTAAGTCCCGCGCTTATAGTGCTATCTCCAATATAGGGACATCTATCTGGAGTTGGTATTGGTAATCTAATACGAACTACCCTGTTGGTAGCGTCCCATTCTGTGTATAAGCCCAGCACTTCTGCAAAATATATGATGGGCACAAAAGTAACATCATCAAATATTCGTGGAGCAACAGGCAAAGTTACGGTTGTATTTGTCTCTGTTATCATGTCGCGAACTGTAAGAATAGGATTATCTACTCCTAAAGCAACTCCCATATCCTCATAAAATACGGTAATTGTTCTTCTTTCTTCATTCCAGAGCCTTTCGGCTCCAATTGCGTCCGCGATTGGTCCCAACGGAGCAAAAAGGCTACCTTCGATAATTCGCGTATGTACCGAAGGCTCAATATGCACAAATAGTCCATCAATTGTTACACTAAAGTCATTCGCAAATACGATTAATGGTGAGGAAGCTACAATCATTACAAAAGTTGTAATAGTAGCTATTGCCCTAAGTAATAATTTTCTCATCATTCATTCCCTTTCTAATTATTATGAATGCAAAATCTAAGGCTTCTATACTCGTGAACCGAAACATTTTCAGCACAGGTGCGAGAATTTTTGCATGAGTGCAAGGAAGCACCAACGACGCGTACTATAGGCACGCTAGGCGGTGCTGACGAAGCAATCGCAAAAAGACTGCACATGGGCGGAAACTGTTTCAGTCCACGAGTATAGCACTACCAGTCACCTTCTGGAGCTGAACCTGGTGTGTCATCCCAATCTCCCACGGCTGGGGTAGGTGTAGGAGCTGGTGTGGGTGTAGGCGTTGGAGTGGGTGTAGGAGCTGGCGTTGGAGTAGGTGTAGGAGCTGGCGTTGGAGTAGGTGTGGGAGCTGGCGTTGGAGTAGGTGTAGGAGCTGGCGTTGGAGTAGGTGTGGGAACTGGTGTAGGTGTGGGTGTAGGAGCTGGTGTAGGCGTAGCCGGCGTGGGTTCTGGCGTAGTGGTAGGTTCTGGCGTAGTGGGTGTAGGCTCTGGCGTCGCAGTAGGTTCCGGTGTAGTAGGTGTAGGCTCTGGCGTTGTAGGAGTAGGTTCCGGTGTAGTAGGTGTAGGTTCTGGCGTCACAGATGTAGGAGTAGGTTCTAGTGTAGGCTCTGGCGTTGCAAGTGCAGGCGAAGGTTCTGGTGTTGTTGGAGGTAACGTTGGTGCTAATGTTGGAAAAGGTGAAGGTGATGGTGTTGTTGGAGTCTGCACAAAAACAAATGCAAGCAATAACACGCCAACAACTAAACAAGCAATAGCAAAAGCCGCCGCTATTTTAACTTTATACTTCTCTATAATAGTAGCAACTGCCGATACAGGCTTATTTATCGGTTTATTTTTGTCTGGAATTCTTCCCTCATATGCAGCGTCAGCAGCGGCAAGCAGTTCCTCAGTAGTTTGATAGCGGTTTTCTCGCATAACAGACATACCCCGTAATATTACGGATTCCATTTGCGGACTGATTTTAACGCCATATTCTGATGGTTTTTTTATGTCCTCTTTACCATTTGCTTTATCAAACAATCTTTGAGAAGCATCAGGTGGTGTGACTCCAGTTATACATTTGTAAAAAGTTGCACACAAAGCATAAACATCTGTCCATGGGCCTAGTTCGCCCCCACTTCTATACTGTTCTTCAGGGGCATAACCAGCCTTTATCATTGCCGTTGCTGTTTTATCTGAATCGTAAAACCGAGCCGCGCCAAAATCCAACAGTTTCAAATTGCCTTCCTCTTGCAATTTTATATTATCTGGGCTAATATCACGGTGGATTAGCCCTTGAGAATGAACTTGAGATAACGAATTTATAATTGGACGCATTTTGGCAAATATATCAATATTAAAAACACCTTTTTGCTCCAAATGTTCTTTCAAGGTCATTCCACCCACATATTCCATAATGATATATGCAGTATTATTGGATTCAAAAAAATCCTTAACATTTACAATACCTGTATCATTGTCAAAACGCGCTAAAATCCGAGCCTCATCCAAAAATCGGCTTTTGTATTTTTCAAAAGAAAAACCGCCTTCACTACCACTCATTTGAGATGAATTAACAACTACCTCCACAGAAGTTGCAGGATTACGTACACAAAACTGGCTTGGATAAAATTCCTTTATAGCAACAAGATTATCCAGCACTTGGTCTCGCCCAATATATGTAATGCCAAAACCGCCTGCACCAATGGCCGCCCCAGACAAAAACCTGTCTCTGAGTAACGTCCCATGCGCCAGATGATGAGGGCTACTCTGAGAATCAACATTGCAGTTGCAGTGACCGTTTGTGTTATCCATACATTTATAACAATAGACTTCGCTCATTGCCCCGCCTTCTCTATGCAAATATTATAGTTATAGCAGAATGATTATCACCAGTAGGAGTAATCCGTTGTTCCACACGTTTACGCATTTTTGTAAGCCATTCTGCGGCAGTGTTCGAAGTAGCCAAATCACTACACATATCTTGCTCAAACACATGCTCCCAAAATCCGTCACTACACAATAGAAAAGCATCCCCTGCCTTGATAAAAAGCTCTGCTACATCTGCTTCAATATTATCCCATGCACCAAGGGAACGTGTCAATTTATTTCTATCTGCATGGCTACGAATTTCATCAACTTTAATCTCGCCTACTATCACCGCCATTTGTGAAACGCTATGGTCAATTGACTGGTATATGATTTTATTGTTTCTAAATTGATATATCCGTGTATCGCCAACATGAGCAGCATAACATTTTTTTTCACTAATATACAGAGCAGCGATAGTGCTTTTCATTTTATTTCCGTTAGTGGAGTGATGTTTATTTATTTCCATGTTAGCGGCATTAATTGCATCAGAAATATCCTCTATTTTAGTATCACATGATAAATTATTATTGATTTCTACCGTTACGCGAGAAGACATATCAACTTGATAATCCCCTCCTAGTAATAGATATTTGCCAATGGTTTCTACAGCTATACGAGAAGCCATATCACCATGACCTTCTCCTCCTAGTCCATCTGCAACAAGAGCAATAATGCTTTTATTATTATTTAGTAGCGCGTGGCTATCTTCATTTGTAGCCCGATTGCCTATAGACGTGTGTTGCGCGGCATCTATATTCATGCAAATCACCTTCTTTTTATTGAAATTCTACTGTCGCTGTTCTATTAAAACGGAAAATTTAGTATCAGCTACGGTAACTATGTCGTTGTTCACAATCATTCGTGGTGTGTCTAGTTTATCGTCATTAACGAATGTCCCATTAGAAGAAACTAAATCTTCAATCCATAATTGTCCACCACGCAACGATACAGAACAATGTCTTCTGGAAATCTTTGAATCGTAATCAATCATGATACCTAACTGTCCAGGTTCACGGCCAATCACTACAGAATTTTCCACTACGACTTCAAAACGCTTGTGTGGCTGTAACGTATCAGTTAAAATCAGATAGTATTTGCCATCACTACCTTTGTTATTATTTTCGTTTATAAACATAGTGACACTATCATCTGAACCACCTAAAAATACTGTAGAATCATTGTTTACGAATTCAGTAACTTTATCGTTGATCTCTACTTGAGGCGGTGCGGCTACTGGCACAGAATCTCCCGAGTTGACTTTTGAACTCTGCCCCTTTTTATTTTTAATGGCAATGGCTATAAGCACACTGGCACCACCAACCACCAATATCAATGCAAGAGGTATAACAAATGGAGGAATCGCGGATTCCGCCACAGGTTCAGGCAAAGGGAGCGGTGTAACCACAGGAGGGGGCGTAGGTGTAGGTGTGGCCAATGGAGTTGCCTCTGGTAGTATCTCCGCTACTGGTACATACACCCCATAGTTTAATAATGATACTCCAGCTTCATTAAGCAACTCAAGTGGGCGAATTGCTCCATCCATTAACTGCTCAGGAAATTCTGCTCGTACATAATAAATATTCCTGATAAACCCTCCAAGTCTTTCTGCTAATACAGAAGTCCTATAGGTGAGGAACTCATCTACGACTCCTACGACCATATCATAGCCGATTCCACCGCTAACACGTGAAAAGGCATGAATATCAAAAAGAGCGGAAATGGGATCATACGGGTTGTACATAAATCCAACTGTATGTACCGTAACATAAGAATTGCCCAACATAAGTATCAATTCTTCCCTTGTTATACCTCCCTCAATAACATTTCTGCCGTCAGAAAGTACCACAATCTGATTAAATTGAAAAGCGTTGTTCTGGTCAGTAATCATTTGCTGAACTGCTATACCTACAGCCTGGTCTATTCTGCTTTCGTAATTTTCCCATGTTAGTGTGTTACGCGCTCTGTATAAATCAAACCTGTCATCTGTAAAATCAACAACAAGCTGATTGTATCCTTCATTAATGATGGCAATAGAAAACAACTCATCAGGATGTTTATTTTCTATTAAAAAATCTAATAAATTCAATATTTGATTTGCGAACATTAGATTAACAGAGGAATCTATTAAAAAAAGTGTTCGCATTTCTACACCAGAGTCTATTAAGCTAACGATTTCCACAGTAGTATCTATCCCTGATATGCGTCCTGTTACATTATCAGGCATTTCACCTGCAACCAAAAGCCTTGCTCTGTCACTAACCTCTAGCCCCACCACTGTTAGCATAGAAGAAGCAGTTACCGTTCCATATGTCGTAATCAAACTCAAAATTACTGAAACAATAGAAATTAGTGTTATCTTTTTGAATCTACTTATCAATCAATACACCTCATTCAACTTACTACTATTTTTCGGAGCCATTGCTCATAGCTATAGCTACAAGATAAGACAATTCGAAGCACTTTTATGTTTGCTCAAACCACAGCTCCCTATGTCCCATTTTAATAATATCACCATTATTAAGCGGGGTAGGATGTTCAATTTTGATATTATTCACATAGGTACCATTGGCGGAAATGTCGGTAATATGATACCGCCCTGCCAAATATTCAATCATAGCATGTTCACGACTGATAGGTCCATCAGAGCTTCCATCAAAGCAATAGTTTACTTTATCGCGCCGACGACCTATAACAAAGGGGAACTGGTTAACTGGTATTCTCAACGTTTGGGTTCCATGCTCCATAATATATAGTGCCGCAGACATTAACATCGTCTCTCCACCAGACTCGACAGGTATTGGAGCTTTAGAAAGTACTGGGCTAGCAGCTTGAACTGGAGGTGTTCCTTGCCCAAATATACTGCCCGCCCCTGCATTTCTCTGCATTTCTTTTTCTTCCCGTTTTCTCTGTTTTAATGCTTCTTTTTCGGCTTTTTCTGCCTCTTTTTTAGCTTTCTTTTCGGCCTTATCCGCCTCTTTTTTAGCCTTTTTCTGCTCTTTTTCAGACATACCAGACGCTTCCATTTTATTAAATCCAAAAACATTGCTCTCTTGTAGTGTCTCTCTTTTCGACCCAAAAATTCCCTGCCCTGATGAAGCTGGTTGCACAACTTCTTTTGGCTTACTGCTAAACCATCCACCCTTTTTAGGAGGCTCTACAGCAGGAGAAGGTTGAGGTTGTGCCTGAATTGGATGAATATTGGAGGCTGGCTGTATCCTTGGAGGTGTCGGGCGATTGCCCTGGCTACGTTGTTGTTCGTTATACAGCTTGGTATATACATCTTTGGCATCATACACAGAGGTGCTTTCCGTCATTTCCCATAAGCGTAAGATAACATTTGTCCACTCACTACTAGAAGATTTGCCCGAAAAGCGACGTGATAATTCAAATATTTGTCGGTTTAAGTCTGCTTCACTAAAGACATTTTTATAAAGAGGCATGTAAATAATGCGTACATCACCGCTTTGAGGATGAATATGCAAATAGTCTTCCATTATCAAAAGATTTAGTGGATTCAAAAAATAATCATGGCTTTGGACAACGGCTTCTGTTACATTTTTCATAAAAGCTATAAATATATTAGGGGACAAGGCTTCTGTAAAATTGATTAAGGGGGCAAAACCATCTGCCGCAATGTCATAACTATAACATTGCTTGCCGTTAATTTCCAAAAAACTCACTGGCGGCACGAAACGGGGCTTAGAAAAGGATACAGTCCGAAGCGCGACTTCGTCCACTTGACTGTCCGTACTCACGGTAAGATAAGTTTTGCCCGCCTTTGCTTCTTTCGTTAAAAAAGACTGCACATCAAGTAACATTTCAAATTCACCTCTCTAATTATGTTCCACTAGCACAATATAAAACCAGCCACTATGTCCAAGTACTGGCGCACATCCATTTACGAAAGGTTTAGCATCCAAAAACTGCGGCTCAATAACCATCCTTCCAAAAAACTGCTCCCTAAGCGGCTCAGGATAATTTTCCAAAGTAATATATCCCCATAGCCCGTCCACTTTAACAGCCGCAAAAGAGAACCCTGAACTACGCGCACCTTCATATATAAAGTCAATTATCATATTCCCACTTGCACTTATAAGTCCCCATTTTCCACCTATGGCTACAGCGGCTAAACCACCCGCTTCAAAAAAAGGTTGTGCCTCGTCAAAAGGCCCGGCTATCTGGTTTCCTGCCAAGTCTATCATATAATATTGGTAGTTTTCCTTTACAAAAAGCCTGTAATTCACAGCGGCTCGTCCCAATGAGTCTACAGCAATACTTTCATATGTAAAGTCTGACGATATATCTGTTTCTCTGTTCCCACGGTCTCGAATAGCCCATAAGCCATCTCTTTGGGCAACCTGTATATGTTGAGAAGGTATACCCATAAAATCAAACTCATCATCTCCTACGATGATTTCCAGTCCTCGTCTGGCGGCCATCATATAGCCGTAGTCCTCATGTAATTGCGCTGCAAAGTTGGAACCATCAAAATTTGCTATACTTTCAGCTGAAAAACCAGCCACTGCCTGCCGCATTCCCAAACGGTTAATAATTTCTAACTGTTCGTTTCTTATTACTACAGCGTTTCCCCCCATAAAGTTGGTAGCATTATCGAATTGAGGCAGAATTACAATATTCCCTCTGGAATTAACAAACCCCCATCGTTCACCCTGTCTAACTAGTCCTGCATTGTCCCATATAAAACTCGCTTCGTCAAACAAGCTACGTCTTATTATAAAAGCATAACGATGTTCTTCATACAACTCAAAAAGCCGTATATCATTTGTGGTTTCCCAGCCCTGTCTTAGAAGTGTAATAACATCACCGATGTTTCGAGTGGTTATGTCATGTTCATAAAGTTCTATATATAAATCTGCAAGGCTCATGCCTTGGGGTGGACTCGCGGCGTCCAATAAAATCTGCAATGTATTTCTATATTGGTTAAAAGACCGGGCAGACCGATGCACTTGCGCTAACTCATACATTAAGTTTGGATTCAACTCACCTTCTAATGCCATTGCTTGGTTTATTGTAAAAGCGGCTCTATCATAAATTCCGTAGTTTATGAAATTTCGTGCTACTGCCATAATTGCATCCTGCTCTGATTGTAACCGCGCTTCTGCGGTAAGAAGCAACCCCCATGCAGCTCCAATAATCATAAAGCTAATAATGGCAGTAAGGGCTTTTATAGATTTAGACAAGGAATTGTCCTCCTATCAGCGGCAAGATATACGCCGCAACTGTACCTGCGAAAAAGAAGGGTCCCAAGGGAACCGGGTCTTTGCGGGTGAGTTTTTTCAAAGCCAAAGCCCCCAATGAAAAAAGGGCACATAATACAAGGGCAAGAAAAACCGCCGAAAATACCATGGATAACATTAGAGATAGCCCCATAACAAAACTTAATTTTACATCGCCGCCACCTAAAGAGCGTTTGCTAATATAATACATAGCCAAAAAAATCACTCCCATAGCAACTGCACCAAATGCAGAGTTTATTAGGATTTCAAATGTACCTTCTATTGCTATACCAGCAAAAATTAACGCAACCCGACATCCCAGCCACGCAAGGAGAATAATGTTAGGGAGAGTATGAGTCTTATAGTCTATTATGGCAAGTAGTAGTAAGAAAGTTACGGTTATATATCCAGATATCGCTTCGGTTATAGGAGCTTCAACAGCTATATTAAAATGGGTGACAACTATTATTGCTCCTACCCATGCGGCAATTGTTATAACGCGCCCCCGCCCAGATAAATCGGCAAGGGTAGACAAATGGCCAGTCATCATGGTCGTGAAGGCGGAGTTACACTCGCGTCGAAAAAGCTACCGTCACCCACCCATGCTCTAGTAGCTACTGTTTGAGTTACCCGTGTCCCGAAACGTGGTTCTCCTTGTAAAATGAAGAAGGGCGAAAAATCAACGTAATACTCTAAATATAGTTGAATTTCATCAGCATTATCCCCTACCAGTATCATGGTCGATGGTCGAAGACCGCTTATACCCACACGTAAATCATCAATCGACATTTCCCGCCTGAAAGTCACGGTATCTGTTCGTACAGGCATAGCGTTAAAATACCCTCGTCCATCAACAACACCATCTATCCCCATATATCGCCAAAAAAAGGAAGGTGCGATAGCATTACCTAACACTAAGCTTGCGCCATGTATTGCGGCCTCTTGGCCAGCTATTTGTACAATACCTCTGAATAGTCCCATAGGGTCATCTGCCCATTCGCCAAAGGTATCCGTGGCTGCGGAAAACTCTGTTCTGCCAGTATCCCAGGCATTTTGAATCCCCTGAACGGAAGATGAAGCATTGTTAAAAGCGTCATTAGGGTTAGAAATTATGCCGCCTGGATCTATTGAGGTAAGGTCTGAAAGATGCCCTCTTCCATCACTAACGGCATCCCACATCCCGAAAGCATTACCAATAACACCATCTATTTCGCCGCGAGTGCCTGCACCTAAGCTGTTCATTCCCCGTGTCATATCCACTAACCCTACTACCTGCAAAGCATGTGCATAGAAAGAAACTTCCAACGCCGTCTGAGTGAGAGCATGATGAGTCCGCAACTGAACTGCGGCCAAATTAACCCAAGTGATGATAACAGAGGTAAATAGCAAAAAACCTACAAAGGCGATTAACGTTTCTATTGCTATCATTCCTTCATTACCTAAGTTCATTTTTTTCATAGCTAATACCTCCTTATTGCTGTTGTTCGGAACTGGCTACCTGCTCTGCCGCCGACATAATTCCAGTTTATGAAATAATGTCGGAAATCAACCTCTAAAGTGGCTTCGGATAGTACGTATGCCCTTCGCAAATCGAAATGTGTCGGGGATGAAGGCGGCGAAGTAGCACCATTTTGGAGTGCTAAATGGTAATTCATATTAAGCTCTATCAGCGTTGCAATCCGGCTGGTTATCTCGTCTAACTCGAAAATAGACCTGATAAGTATCAAATTGCGTACTTTTTCGTAATAATATAAACCTGGACCTCTTTGCAGATCACGGTTAGCATTCATTGGACTTCCAGTAAAATGAGTACCCCTCGTATTCCAGGGATTATCTTGACCTATAGTGTGAAGCCCTGAACGCCATTCGTTTCTTCCAGGTGTTTTTATAATTGGCACCCTCATACCAGATAACAAAGTGTCTATATCTACAGCCGTTTCTAATGCCACAATAGCCACTCTGTATGCCTCTCCAGCCGCAATTGCCGCCGCTTTTGCTCCAAGGCCAAATGTAAAAATGCCCACAATTGTTCCAGCTGCCTTACGCACCATCCAGATACTTTGACGTATATCCCGACACATAAATGTAAAAGCAAGGTTGGCAGCCGCTAGCTGCACTGTTAGAATCGCAATAGTTCGATTAAAACTGGCTTGGGCATTGGGATTGCCAATTAATATATATTCCAATTCTGCACCAAATAAATAATTCATGCTATTATCTATGGGGATGCCAGACAAAGTGGTTTCGTTTGTTAATCTGCTACCATCAGCCAAATAACGACGATTGGTAGTATAGTTAGAAAACATTTGCACAGCGTATTCTACTGTAAGTAAACGATTTATAGGGAAGTCCGCCACGGTCTCAATAATACCCGTTTCGCCGATTCCTACATTTCTTCGTCTTTCAGCTCTTTGGTGATATTCAGACGGGACACTCAAATTTCGTAAGTTTGGTCTACCAGGCACTTCATCGCTACTTGCCTCATTATCATCCTCAGATAGTCTCGGCAGTTGTGGATTCCCATCCAGATCCAGTTCTCTAAGCATATTACGTTGGTTATCATCCAATTCCACCTCAGTGTTCATCACTCTTATTTCATCTCTTAGAACACTATTCCCTCTGCCGTAATTCTGGAGATTTATTCTGGGTGCGACACTAGGGATGTTTACTAGACCATTAATACGTATATTTGAATATTGAAATAGATTGTCTGTAACAAAATTATTACCATGACCTGCTAGCGGATGGTTCCTCAGTATTGCAGGAGAAATACCATCGCCACCGTCACGCATTTCTTGCAAATCCACTATAATTGCGTTTGCTGTCATTCTGCAATACCTTTCGGTCGCTATACCATTTTCCAAATGTTGAATGGCTTCACCAATTCGTTGCCGAACTACTTCTGCTTGGGCGTCAGCGGCCACTGAGAGGTCTCTTGCTTTCTCTATCAAATCCTCATAATGGCGCAAAGCTGTTCTCAGCAAATTTTTGAGTCTATTTATCTCGTCTTGCCACGCACTTATCTGTGAGAGATTCGGAGGATCCATCTGCATTTCAAGGTCAATGAATCCTTGCAGAGTCTGCATTCGATTAACATAATCTTCTATTCTTTGATTAAGAGCATGAACATGTTGCTCTACTTCAAGGTACGCTTCTTCAAGTTCGAAATATATCTCCCACAATTTGCCTATTTCTTCTATAACATCATCATAGATATCCTCCATGAATCTAAGTATATTATTAGCGCGTTCTGGGGTGAGGTCGGGTCTGTCTATACCAGAGGCCGCTGCCGATTCAGGTAAAGCTGTTAACAAAATACGAAAAGCCATGTACTGAAGTATCTGGTAGCGCAAAAAAGCCAAGTTATCCAGCGTATATAGTTCATTCTCAGGTCCCATAGTCAAATTTACATTACCTGGGCCAAATAGATTAAAATTATTGTGCATTCGATTTCCATCTTCGTCAAAACCAAGGGTAGTAAGTGCTACAATCTCAGCAAAACGTTCCATTTCAGCTCTATCATGAGAAGTAGCAAGTAACCCATAAACTTCAAATAGGAGCCCGTTGTAATGAGCAAGGGCGGAGTTTGCCGCTAGGTAAGCGGCGTTTGTTACTTGCACCGAAGCCATATTTAGCCGGGCAAAATCCACCATTACTCCAGTAAAAGCAACGGTAGGTACCATAATTAAAGCTACAAAAACGTTTATGCTTCCGCGTATCCCTAATTTTCTCATTATGAGTCTCCCTTAATCGTCCTCGCCGCTCGTCAATTGTTCAAGCCATGTGTCTACATTTCCAGGGGCGTCTCGCAGGAAGCCACGCACATTGCTTATATCAAGCCTTCCTCCAGAAATCTCGCGCGCTCCGTCAAAAATAAAACTTACAGTGTTTAGCATGGAACCATGGTTAAATACCCTAGCCGTGGCTGAAGCATGATGCTCCAGTGCACTCGGCTGTATCCCTATAATCCTTAAATCAAAAATATGAGCCATACGCTGGTGGGCATTGACAACTAAGTCACCAGCAATAAGGTAGTGATTGTACTGAATATCCACAGTGAGGGGTCCACCCAATCCACCTATAATACCTACTGAGGCATAAGCCCTGACCCTGCGTTCTATCTCTGCGGTAAACCGATCACTATCGGAAGGATAGAACGGGTTAAACACGCCAACAAATGTATTTATGTATGGGTTTGTTCTGATAGGAGTTGTACCCCCAACGAATGGATCATCCACGTCAAACTTCCGCATATCGCCGCTTAGCCAGGATGCCCCCTCCGTTGCTGCCCGTGCTACGGCACGATCTAGAACCACACGTTGCGTTATCAAAAAAGACGATATGATAAACACAAACCAAACAAGTAGTATAATAGGAAAGTAAATGGTCATTTCTACGATTAACACACCAGATTCATCTTTTATCACTGCATAACCTGCCCTTCTATACGTACTTCGATATTAGTTACCCTGCATGATTCAAATAGTACACATATATCGGCAGGTGGGCTACCGACATATGTGATACAATTAAATTATTTTTACCAGCCAGGGGCATTAAACTCTACTTCTTCAATACCTTCGATTAAATCTCCTATCCATCCGCTTAACCATCCCCACAAACCAAGGGCTATAACAACAACAAGCGCGATAATAAGGATTACTTGTATTAGCTCCATCCCGCTTTCGTCATTTTTGATGAGATGGGTTTCGTCTGCAATAAATCCCTTGATTTTTGCAACTGCGGATATCATCCCCAAATAGGATGCAACCATAAAATTATTTATCATATTTTCATACCTCCAAAAACCTCATAACTTCCTTAACTTAGTGAAAAAACCTTGTCAATAAGATTTGGAAGTCATCCTCCAACCATACCTAACTAAGTACCATAAACGAACCCACTCACTCGTTTATATATTACATACCCATTTCACCCATACTAATCATTATGGGTACAGCAATGAGTAAAATAATACCGATAAAAATAATAACCATGGGCAGCATCAGTTTAGAACGTGCTGCCTCTCCTAAACGTCTTGCATTATGTTTACGATCTGCCCATACATCAAGAGATAGCTCGGATAAAAATAAGCTTAACTCATCATTTCCACGTGTTAGGTTCTGAATAATGCTTGCACCTAACCTAGTAGTATCCTTAGTGCCACATCTTTTAATAAATCCTTCCAAAGCCACCTCAGGGCTAAATCCACCCTTATTTATCTCAGCTATAGTTTGTCGCATTTCATGGTATAAGGGGCCGTCTCGTTCTGGCGGGCTACAAACTTCGTCCCAAGCAAGAAACGTTTCCATCCCCGAACTGATAAGCAATGCCATTTTCGTAACAACCTGGGCAAAATCCGCTGTAATTGCCTCTTTGCGTTTTTTTGATTTGCTTTTAACTTCCTCATAAAGTGCGTAGGCAAGTAATATGGAAAATGGAGCCCCAAAATAAGCTATCCACTGGCCAACTTCAATACCTATACCCATGAAAAATATTCCAAATACCATACTGCCTCCTACACCCCCAATTAGTAAGGAAAAGATAGAGGCCAGCAAATGACGAGTATTTTGTATGGCGAATTCTCGCCCAGACAAATCAGAATAAAGCTTTACCAGATTAATAAAAAATCGTTGATCACCTGTTATGTTAAACATTTTAAGTAAACCATAGCCTGGAAGAACCAAAAAATTAATGCCGTTATAGTTGCCAGATTCCAATTTGTTTATGGATTTTTGAATTTTAATAGCCTTCTTTTCGCTAGATGCTGGATTATGAAAAAGCTTACGCAAGGTATGCTCATAGCCAGTCAGTTTTTCCAACACTGCTGTATCTCTTACGTATTTATCTTTCAATGCTGAAAATTTTGCATTAAGGCTACGATGGGTGAAATGCGCAACTTCCTTTTCATGGTTTGAATCTGCCTTAAAAATAAGCAAGAAAAGAAAAAAAACTAAAAAAACCGTACCTACAGCCAATAGAATAAGTAATAAAATATCCACTAGTATTATTCTCCCCTACACCTTAATATTAACCAGCTTCCTGCCTAACAAATAAGCTCCGATAAACATTAAGATTGAAACCGTAGCTATAACTCGGCCAATCGGTGTAAATAGACCCTGCATTAATTCTCCGCCCATAAACCCCATAACTCCCACAATAAACACAGGCATCATAACAATAATATTGATTTCATTTAATGCTCCAGAGACAAGCGTTTGTATCTCTTCTTCAATCTCTATCTTATCTGCCAATATTTTTTGGGTACGTATTACTATTTCGCTGGTTTTGTCGGCCTTACGCTCTATTTGCGAATAAACAGAGGCAAAAAGCTTTACATCTTCCAGTCCACAGCGTTTGCCAAAGTCCGTTAGAGACTCTCCTATAGATATTCGGCTAGCAAATTTAGTTATTATCAACTGGGCTTCCTTAGCGATATCAGAGTGTTCCGAATACATTAGCACCATATCGTCTAAGGCATGAGTAAAGGCATTTAAGTCTGCACTACCTGCCTGCAAACTTACCACCAGACTTTCCAACATGCTCCTAAACTGCCCCAAAAGTCGTCGTAATCTCCGTTTTTTAGCCATATTAATATTTGCATATATAGCAGCGGGCACTACTAATAAAGCTCCAATAATAGCCATGACCACTAATCGGTAAAAAAGCCATAGCACTCCAAAACCTAACACGAATCCTACAAACCCAGCCGCAATATGAGCAATCAATGGCAACGTGCATTTATCATAAGGCTTAACCAATAGGCTATCTTTATCCTGTGCGTAATCCATTACCTATCCCCCCTATATGCGAATTCAAACCCTCGCATTATATTTCTTCGTATATTCCTGCACCCCGTAACTTATCCTTGTTTACAAAAGGGTTGTCAGTACGGGTCAGCATTCCATCTACCTTTTCCACAGTGGTTTTGTCAGATTCCACAAATTTGTAAATAGGGTTTAAGTGAATCTGTCTAGTTTCATAGTCATAATCCAATACTTCCACAATTTCCACTGTTTTACGGCTATGATCCCTAAGTCGTGACAACTGTACAATAATATCAACTGCCGACGCAATTTGTTGGCGTATGGCCTCCAAGGGCAATTCCGCGCCACGTATAACCATGGTTTCCAACCTACTTAACATATCCTTGGCAGAGTTAGCATGGCCTGTAGACATAGAACCATCATGACCTGTATTCATAGCTTGGAGCATATCTATAGCCTCTCCACCACGTACCTCACCTACTACAATACGATCGGGGCGCATACGTAATGCAGACTTGATTAAATCCTGTATAGTTATTTCCTTTGCATCCTTAGATGTTGTCACCTTTGTTTCGAGCCGTACTATATTAGGTATTGACTTAATTTGCAATTCTGCGGAGTCCTCAATAGTGATGATTCGTTCATTAGTGGGTATATAATTCGACAACGCGTTCAAAAACGTGGTTTTACCACTTCCTGTGCCACCGCTAACGAATATGTTAAAACGCGCACTAACCAACATTTCCAATACTTCCGCAACTTTCGGGGTAATGGAACCGTAGGCAATAAGCTTTTCTACGGTCATAGGAGTTTTAGGGAAGCGGCGAATAGTAACTGTGGCTCCGTCCATAGCCACAGGAGGCATAACTACATTAACACGAGAACCATCTTCCAACCGGGTATCTACAATGGGGTTAGATTCACTAACACTGCGCCCTGCACGTTGTACAAAAAGGGTTATAATACGAGTTAAATCTTCATTGGATTCAAACTGTCTATCGTACCTATACTGCTTGCCAGCTTTTTCGATGAAAATTCGATCATAACCGTTTATCATGATTTCCGTGATATCTGGGTCGCGTACAATTTCGTCCAGTATGCCAAGCCCACGTATAGCGTCATATACACCATTAGTCACGAATGGTTTATCACGGAAAGATAATATTATCCCTGTTTTTTCAAGCTCTCTTTCAATTACCCCACGTAACTCCTCATCGGTGTATAATACCAGCCGTGGGTCGCCAGGTATGCCGTGTTCCGAATCACCCAGCAGATTTCTCTTTATTTCAAAAATTAGTTTGTTTCGTTCTTCGGCTTCCATTCTTCTCTAACTAACCCCCTCAAGTTCATTGATACCATATTTGCTATTTCGCGAATGGTGGTTCCTTTATAATTAGGGATATTAATAACTGATTTACAACCGTATGTATCGCTTGTTTTGTTTGCAGATTTGTTAAATACAAGGTTCGTTTTGCCTATATAATTGCTGAAAAAAGATTTCTCGTTAAGTAATATATCCAGCTTCAACTGAGAAGAAGATGGGAAATTTGCATCTGTCATAAGAAAGACCTCATCAACGCATTCAAAAACTCTATCAGAAAAAGAAGATATTCCACTTCCTAAATCCAACACGACTAAATCAACTGTATTAGCAGATCTGGCACCACTAATAAAAGTTTCGATTTCGTCTGGAGTTATTTGAGAAACTTCTGTCCACATGCCAAACTTTTTCAAAAAAGAAACACCAGAAGTATCGTCTGACTTTACAATATCAACGGTAGTGGACACTCCGCCTCCTTCAGCAATGACAACAAAAACCTCGTATAAGCCTTGATTCAGACCTTGGCTATCATCAAAAAATGCCCCCGTACTATTGAATTCCTCAAAACTTACATAAAGTGGACGGATACCAGACGCTGCAGCCGCTATAGCAAAAGCCACTGCAACCGTCGAAGTGCCACTTCCCCCAGTAGGAGAAAAGAAAGCACATGTAGCTCCACTGCCTCTTCCTTCATATCCGTGCTTTTTGGCTTGTGCTAAAAGCAGTTTGTTTACCATGTCCGAAACACGCTGATATCTGTATACCACTGTAGCGGTGGGGATTTCTGAATGGGGCAAATTATCCAGAGCGTCATTTTCTGTAAAAAACATCAGAACAGGAGCCCAGCCTACCACTAAGGAAGCCATGTTTTCATCAACCAAAGCTACATGAAATCTGAATTTGCCTTCTTCTTTTTTTTCTTTTAACTTTTCAACATCCGTAAAAAGTGCTATTTCCAACACATCCCCTGTAGTTGGGGGTATCCGATTCATAGCATCTGATAGTCTTGTTATGTAATCATTATCAGTGCTTGCCAGTAAAACACGAATAATCACTTTATTGCACCCCTTGCTCTTCTTCATTAATTAGTTTAGTGCAAAAATAATTTGTAAGCGTCAATTTAATCCATTGATTTCCATGTACAATCCAGCCTCATATACACTTTGATGGAAAAAAATACATTTACACCTTAATATTTCCATACTAAAACCAAATTTTCGGCAAGCATAACATAAAATAGGCATGTTTTCAAGTATAAATCATTTTATTATAACTATATTTGTTCAAATTCCTTCTTTCCTCAATAAGGAACTGTCAAGTTATTTCTTGGCTGTTCCTAACTATAAAAAATGGTATAATTCAGACTGCAAATTTCAATTTATACTACTTGAGGGAACAAATTGAAAATACAATGTGAGGATTTTTGTACGATTGCAAGGAAGTGCCGACGACGCTTGCTGTAGGCAAGCTAGGAGGTGCTGACGTAGCAAGCGTGCAAAAAGACCACATTGTATTCAATTTGTGACCGAAAGTAGTATGTGATTGGGGGTCAATCTATTGAATCCTTTTTTTGAACAAGTATATGCCATTGTTGAGCGGATTCCACGCGGCAAAGTGGCTTCTTATGGACAAATTGCATGGATGTTGGGACGACCACGTTCTGCTCGTGCAGTTGGCTGGGCTATGCGTCATTGTCCAGAAAACCTACCATGGCAACGGGTTGTGAAAGCAGATGGTAATATTACTGGAGGCTCATATGCCGAGAGTCGCAAAGAATTATTAATATCTGAGGGCATAACGTTTTTACCAGATGGACGTATTGACATGAAGATATATGGCATAAAAATTTTTTGACATGTTTTCATTTGAGGAAAAATTTGGTGTAAAAGAAAGCAAGAAAAAAATAGACTTCTTCTGAAATCTGCTTGCGGCAGGTTTCAGAAGAAGTCTAATAAGAGAATCAAGTCGGAAGAAATCAAGGAAATAGGCAAGTTGTTCAAGGTCAAATTTGAATTAACTAACTTTCAAAATAGTACCACCACCAACGACTATATCGCCATCATACAACACCACTGCTTGTCCAGCTGCTATTGCACGTTGGGGTTCATCAAAAACAATACGGACGGTATCTTGTGCAATTGATTCAGCGGTTGCCCATTGTTCTGATTGATTGTAACGTATCTTTGCTTTTATGCGAATGGGGTTGCTAGGCGTATCCTCGGCAATCCAGTTGAAATCATTAGCGTATAGTTCTTTTTGAAATAGTTTTTCGTTTTCGCATAGCACAACCGTGTTATCATTAGGACGTTTTTCACAAACATACATAGGTTTACCCAATGCAATACCTAAGCCCTTCCGCTGGCCTATAGTATATCGAATCAATCCATTATGCTGCCCTAGCACATTGCCCTGCAAATCCAGAAAATTTCCAGGTTGATACTGCTTGCCTGTATGATATTCAATAAATCTGGCGTAATCTCCGTCTCGCACAAAACAAATATCCTGACTTTCTGGTTTTTCGGCATTAACAAATCCATGTTTGGCGGCAATTTCACGTACTTCACTTTTTTTCAAACCACCCAAAGGAAACAATGTATGCCCTAACTGTTCTTGGGTCATAGCATAAAGCACGTAACTTTGGTCTTTTGAGCTATCCACTCCCTTTTTTAACAGAAATCGGCTACCGTTTTGTTCAATCCGCGCATAATGTCCAGTTACTACATAGTCAAGCCCTAACTGCTTAGCACGAAGAAACAATCTGTCAAACTTAATAAACCGATTGCAGTCAATACAGGGATTGGGAGTCGCGCCATTCTCATAAGAGGCAATAAACCTTCCAATAACCTGCTTTTTGAAATCTTCCGCAAGGTTAAATACATAAAAAGGAATATCCAGACGGTCGGCCACTTTTTCAGCTAAATTTGCATCTTCTAAGGAACAGCAAGTTTTTTGATTTACTTGCCAAATTTGTCCTTTATTTTGTTCTTCTTGTCCCGTTATACCAACATCTTCATTGCTAAACAACCGCATAGTTATGCCAATGCAGTCTAAACCCTGCTGTTGTGTCAAATATGCTGCTACGGCACTATCTACGCCGCCGCTCATTGCGATTAATGCTTGTTTTTTCACGAAACAATCCGCCAAATGTTATTATATCTTTCGGGTGGGGCATATTTCTCTTTTAAGCTCTGCATTGTGCATGGCTCCTTTCATAAATGTATTACAACTTTACAATCAAGGCAGATTTATTTTGCCAAGAACTTTTCTACATTTTGCTCCTGTTACACTTGGCAAATTGCTAGTATTTCCGCAAACTGTCTCATTTGCTAATATGGCAAAAGCTATGGCTTCTTTTGCATCGCTATTTTTGCCACTCGCTTCCTGATTTGTTACCGTGATTTTGGGTAAGCAATCTTTTATCATCTTTACTAGTTGTTGATTATAAGCACCACCGCCGCTTATAATCAGCTTTTGAATGGGATAGGTGATAAGATTTGTTATAGAATAGCCAATGGTTTCTGCTGTAAAGGCTGTGGCTGTTGCTACAATATCAGAATCAGATAGGTTTGAAGCTTTGCATTTGTTATAGAATTGCTCACTAAAATCCTTTCCAAAATATTCACGGCCTGTAGTTTTTGGGGGAGGGCGCAATACATATTCATCCTTCATAAAATGTTCTAAAAGCTGAAGGTTAACATGTCCCGCTTCTGCTATTGCACCATTTTTATCAAAGGGAAGTCCCATAGTTTTTTGTACGATATAGTCTATTATCATATTGCCTGGCCCTGTGTCAAAGGCTATAACTTCGTCAAGTGTGCTATTATGCGGTATTACTGTGATATTTCCTACGCCTCCAATATTTTGCAGTGCGATTGTTTCGGCACCTGCATATAGCAGAAATTCCGTGTATGGCACTAGGGGCGCGCCAAGTCCACCAGCCGCCATATCTGCTACTCTAAAATCAGAAATAGTAGTTATACCAGTTTTATGTGCTATTACCGCGCCTTCTCCTATCTGCAAAGTAGAACCTGTTTCAGGCATATGGTAAATTGTCTGCCCATGAGAGCCAATTAAATCAATGTCTTCCAGGCTTATTTTTGCATTTATATTAGCTTTTGCTTTCTGTGTTATGGTAATTGCGGCTTGAGCGAAAGCTTCCCCCAATAGAAAATTCATATGGCATATATCCCGCGAAGAAGAGCTTTCAGGCTGGAATAGCCTGAAAACCTTCTCGCGCAAATCTCCTGGAAACGGGAAATTTTCAAAGACAATTTCTTCAACATGGGTATTTGTAAAATTGCCAGTTATTTTTACCAAAGCCGCGTCAATACCATCTACCGATGTACCAGACATTAGCCCAATTACATATTTTTCATGCTTAGAAGCTAGGCCGAAAAGTTTTTCCATTGCATTCATCATATTATCACAGATTGCTTACTGGAAGCTTGCCTACAAACTCCAGCTCACCTAAAAGGGCTTTGATGATATTGTTAATAGAACGGTTTGTATATTCGTATGCGGCAATATAGCAGTCAGCCTCTTGTAATTTCAAAATATCATAAGGCACTCGCAACGATACTACTACAATCTGTTTGCCCGTGGCCTTTAATGCCTCAAAAAGACGTATCTGCCCTGGATTTAACATAGCATTATAGCTTGCAAACAGAATTACATCATATCCTTCTTTTTTGTCAATTTCATTAAATTTGTCAAGTACTGCTTTAACTTCCTTATCGTCAGGGTTTATGCTGATTTCCGTAAATTCGCCGCCACTACCGCTAAATGCCGCCGCGACCTTTACGCCAAAATTCTCTTGTTTAGCAATACGTTCATCATCAACCATTGTTCTTGTTGGTGCTGGTGAAATAATAAATACTTTCTTTCCAGCAAGGGGAAGCAGGTTTTTATTATCCTTTACCAGTGTAATGCTTTTCCTACCTATTTCATCCGCTAAGGCTTCATGTTCAGGGTATTTTTCAAGTGGCTGAATATTGTCCTTGTCTTTCATATCAACCAAATATTTCTGCTTGTATTTAAGAATACGTGCCACTGCTTCATCAATACGCGCCATTGGGATTTCCCCTGATTTTACGGCTTCCAGTACTGCATTATAGCAACTTGCTTGTACATCCAGTTTGGCACACAAACATAGAATATCTACACCGGCTTTTATGGCCATTACGCAGCCTTTTTCCATGGTGTAGAAATCTTTGATGGCATTCATGGTCATACAGTCCGTTATTGCTAACCCTTCAAACCCCAGTTCGCCGCGCAGAAATCCCGTCATAATCTTATGTGAAAGGGTAGCAGGTACTTCACTATCAATGGCCTTGAAAATTATATGCGCTGTCATAATGGAATCAACGCCATTTGCTATTACAGCCTTAAAAGGTGGGATTTCTATTGCATTAAGCCTATTCATATCATGTTCAATGGTTGGTAGGTCTAAATGAGAATCCAAATTGGTATCTCCATGCCCTGGAAAATGCTTAGCATTGGCCATTACACCGCTTTTTTGCAGACCATGTACATATCCCACACCCATTTTTGAAACCAATTCCTGCTTATCCCCATAAGAACGTATACCAATTATAGGGTTATCGGCATTATTATTTACATCTACCACAGGTGCATGATTTAGATTAATGCCCAATGCCCTAAGCTCTTTGCCAACCATTTCCCCTACTTGTTCTATGGAATCGGACATGCCCGAAGCCGTAATCGCCATATTAGATGGAAATTGAGTTGTGCCGGAATAAGCCCTAATTACCATGCCGCCCTCTTGGTCGGCAGAAATAAATGCTGGTATACCACTACTTTCATTAGTGGTATTTTGAAGGCTGTCGCTAAGTTTTCTAATACTTTTGTAATCCGTCAAGTTATGGGCAAAATAGATAAAATTTCCTAGCTTATGGCGCAAATAATGCTCCCTGTATTCGTCGTTTAATGTGTTGCCAATTAGAGCAACTAGAAATAATTGCCCTATCTTTTGTTCAAGTGATAGTTCTGGTAGAAGTTCAGGTAAATTTTTATTAGGCATGATGTCCCCCTTAATATAAATGGTATTTTGCTTTCATCTCGCTAAAGGTTTTACTATCCTTCTCATACAAAGCTATAACTTCATCAAGGCTATAAGAACCTTCACGAATATAGGTGTCACCTGTGTTATAGTCAATCATATGGCGATAACCTTTTTCATAGGGCGCGTTAAAAATGAAGTTGCTACTATACATATTCTTTATGGTATAAAGCATGGTAATCCCGGTTTTTATAGGCCGAAAAGTATCTCTATCGAGAACATGGATTTCCACGCCATTGCATAATTCTCCAGCGTGCTTAGATAAGGTTGGATGATATTGAAGCGGGGTAAAACAATGTGGACGAAAATGAACCCCTGGCAATTTGCTATTATTCAATTCATCAGCCAATTTATCCGACTCTATCCAAGGCGCGCCAATAAAACTAAATGGCTTTGTAGTACCACGTCCTTCTGAAACATTGGTTCCTTCAAATATGCAGGAACAGTTAAAAGTAAAGCAAGTATCTGGCGTAGGAATATTTGGAGATGGCAACACCCAATTTACCCCTGTGCATTCGTAATACATGTCGCGCTTGTAACCATCCATTGCAATAACAGTCAAATCGCAATTAATACCATATTCTTGGTTAAATAGCTTTGCACATTCCCCAATTGTAAGGCCATATCGTTGCGGAATTGGATAATAACCTATAAATGATTTGCAGGATAAATTTAGGATATTTCCTTCTACGGTATCGACACCCATTGGATTTGGTCTGTCTAAAACCACACAGCCCTTGCCATATTCGGCACAAGCTTCCATTACATAAGCCATAGTATATAGATAGGTGTAAAACCTTGAACCCACTTCCTGTATATCGAATACAAGTAGGTCAATATCAGCCGTATTCTCTTTACTTGGTCTTCTGTTCGCGCCATAGAGGCTAACTACTGGAAGTCCAGTTTTTTTGTCGGTATAACCCTCCAAAGTAATTCCCGCTTGCAAATCACCTCTTACCCCATGTTCTGGCGCAAAAAGTTTAACAAGGTCAAAATGCTTGTGAAGCAAATCCACAGTGCTTTCAAAGTTTCCATTAATCCCGGTACAGTTTGTAATAAGTCCTAGTTTCTTTCCTTCAAACAGCCCAGAATGTCGTTCCAGTAAATCAACGCCTAATTTTACTGACTTTGCTTTATTCACAGCTGATGCCCCTTTCATATTGAACAAAAAAGTAGTTACAATGCTAAAACCCTTGAGTTTATGCCCCAAGGGTTTTAATATTGCAATATCTTTATGCTTGGTTTATTTTGTTCGACTAGATATGCCAACTAATCCATAATCACATAGCAACATGCACAATAAAGGAACGTTCCCACCCAATCATATTGTACGTACTGTATCACACAAATCAAACAATGTAAATAGCAATATTTATTGATATTGTTTGATTTGCATGGTATAGTTTGTATGGATGTTATTCTTTTCGATTGAAACACTTCTCCTTAACAAATTGAACAAATTCCTCATTTTTGTCCGTTTCGATTAGGCTTATTTTGTTTACTAAGATAAACTGTCCTGCCTTGGTGAATAATGTGTAGAAGTTTTTAGTTTCTGCAAATCTACAAACAACATTGTAGCCAATCTCCACTGTTGCGCCGTTGGTTAAATTGTGTATTTTTATTTTATCGTCTGTGAAAGATGAGGTTTGTAGTATTTCTGTATACCCATCTTCTTTGAATCGGTTTAAATTAGCCTTTATAATCATGTTAGCGAGGCGAAAATAGCGTATTGTCATTCCTATTACCACCGCTAATCCAATTCCAAATGCCGCTACAAGCATTCCAAGTGCTGCTGCATAATAACCATTATAGTTAGGGTCTTCGCTAACAATAAGCAAGACACATACTACAGCAATCAAAGCCAAGCAAAAACCAGCAATAATAAATAGTGCATAAGTCCGCTTATCTTTTGGAGATATAATATACCTTTTGATTTCGAGAAACGTATCTTTGTTGATTACATTTGTTGTTTCAAACATTCCCTCACTCCTGATTCATGAATATTTTGGCACGTTTTAGCACAGCGCGAATCGCTACTCCCTTGCCTGTACGAAGTCAACACGAGATGAATAGGTAAAATCCCCACTTTGGAATACACCGTGTTGGTTTCGATTATTGCGCGCACGTTCAATCAATGCGGGCAAATCGTCGTTTATAACTTGCGGTGAGAAGATGGTAATTGCTATTGAACTTTCGTAGTCAGGGTGTACGAAAATAAAGGTATGCCCTGTGAAATAGAATCCGTTTTCTATAATAAAAGCGTGGTATCGCATGATTTTTTCTGTGAGTGTTTCGGGGTCGGAACATTCCGTTGCGATGGTGATGTGCGACCTTATTCTGATGTTATTATCTGTTAAGTCAAAAGATTGTCCGACTTGCACCCCAGATATCGAAGAAGTAAAGTTGCGAAACTCGTCACCGAATTCCTCCTCAAAAAGCGGCCTGAGTATACTGTTAAGTTGTATTGTCCAAAAACCACCAGCTGTAAAACTATCACGAAGCCCACCTCTACCAAGCGAAACATTAAAGCGAAGGTCTGGATTATTTCTGTCATGGACTTGTGAGGTAAATGTCTGCATTTCTAAATGTAAAGAAGGGCGGGTAACTACCAAGTCAAAATCTGCGTAATTTCGAGCAACATATGACCGGAAATATAATTGCACGAACGGAGTGCGAAACCAACCAGTAAACATTTCAACGACAAATACAAATGGTACAAGTAAAATTATTATGCCGACTGTAGTTGCCAAAACTTTCACACGCTTCCGTGAAATGCGAAAACGCCGAATAAGAAGTCCAGCTCCAACGCCAAACGCACTGACAACCGCAAACAAAAACAACATTAAAAGTATCCAGACAATATCATGAAACCATAAAAAAAGCATTATCATGAAGCCAATGCTTGCCATGCCCGTTGGAATAAAAAGCAATTTGGGTCTACTGACAATTATCGGATATGCAAATGCTACTGGCACCAAAATAAGCGGCCCCAAAAATGTGGGCGCACTTATTACAGCAAATATACAAATAAGAATCTCAACAACAATGTGCCTCTTGTTTAATTTTTGCTCTTTAGGAGGAGGGGGTTCGGGCATTGCGTTCGGCATTTGATTATACTTGCAATTGTCACATTTATCGTCTGCTTCGTTACGGTCAAAGTCTGTAACACTAGGCGCGTCTTTCATTAATAGACGAGTCCTAACAAGCTGAGTTTCTTTGAATCTCATTTTTATCACCCTTTTCACTGTTTTTGTATTTTAATTATGTTACATAATTACTCACAACCTCATTGGAAATGCGTAATTCTAAGTTCATACACATTAAAGCCGAAAAAAATCTCTCGAACCGTCCCAATATGTTTTTTATCCGAATCAAAGAAAAAACCAGTACCCAACTGCTCAGTAAATTTAACACCATGGGTGTTTTCAATATGCCAAATCAACTCTTCCCTATCTTCGCTTCTTGTAATATATACATTTTCACTAACCATTGAAAAAGAATTGTTATTGATTAGTCCAAACATGCCTACAAAATAAGGAAAGGGATTTGAGGGCCAAATGGTTGCGTTTCTATTGAAATAGAGTGCAACGAGGGCAAGTGTGAAAACACACGAAATTACTGCACACAACACCTTCATTTTCATAAAAACCATCCTCATGATTTTTGTAAAAAAAGGCTGTTGCTTACCATTTTCACGGTAAATAACAGCCTTTTTTATTGGTATTTACTTGTTTTACTGGGTACGTGCAAACACTTCGTTTAGCTCAATGTTAATCTGGCCTAAACCTTGCGCCCGCTGTGTTTCTAGCTGGCTTTGGAATTCAGCAATTGAAATATTACCGATTATGGCCTGCACTTCAGCATCCCTTAGCGTCTGATATATACCTGCCCATTGCGAAACAAAGGTTGGCGAAGTGTACTGTATAGCTGGAATATAGATAAACGGTGTATTTCTCATCAACGCATCATGGAAGATTTGGAAACTTGGTCCAGCTTCTGCCAAAGAAACACCTTCAAGCAAGCATTGCAAGAAATATTCTTGGGTCATAATAATGGCTTCAGTTGTTTTGTTCATACCAACTCTTCTTGAAGCCTCGAATGTAGAGAACTCAGGAAGCAGGCGTGGCTCACCATTTACAAATTCAAATGTTTCACCTTCAATACCAAAGTTGGTCAATTGTACGCCTTCATCGGTAAAGAACCAGTTAAGGTATTGCATTAGCTTTTCAGGCTCATTTGCTAATGATGTGATTGCACCAACAGACATCCACCGCGCACGGCCAATGATTTGTTGATGTCCATGAGGACCAATAATTGGGTCTACGCCAATCATACGTGCATTGGGAACAACTTCACTAACTACATCTGTTACAGAACGGGTAAAGGCTGCCCACTGTTCTACTGCAAAGGCCATATCTGCAAAGAAAAGATTTTCAATATCAGCAAGTACTACGTTTCTTGTGAAATATTCAGGGTCAATAAGCCCACGAGCATAGATATCTGCCATAAATGTAAGGTACTCAATATAGTTTGGATGGTCAAACCTGGACAAATAAACATCATCATATACTTGCCATGTTGTAGATTGAATACCAAAAGCATTTTCAAAAGGACGTAAAAGACCTGCAAATGGAATTACATTTGTGCCGTCGCCACGTGGGTCACCGTCTCTAATTGCTTCCAGAGTTGTTACCCATTCATCCAATGTGCTTGGAATTGGCAGATTCAAATTTTCAAGCCAATCTACGCGAATTTGTAGGGAAAAGGCTTCAAGCAAATCTGTAAAAGCAGGAACGCCATAAATAAGTCCATCAACATCGGAACGCACCCTAGACCAGTCATCAGCACGCCAGCGGCCTGTAATGTCTTGCCCATACCGTTCAAGCAAACCATCAAGAGGAATTATCGCACCTTGCATTGCCCATTCGTTAAATGGAGAAGGGGGTACATAGGAACCAAAATAAACTATGTCTGGCAAATCACGCGATGCCAACAGTATGCCCAACTGTTCGTTAAATTGCGCTTCTGGAATGCGAATGTATTCTACTTGTACATTAAGCATCCTGTTAATAGCCTGTTCTATCATGTTGTCATCTTCATAGATTGGACGTTGCGCTTGCGCCACTCTAAAGTGGAAAGTTTCGTCAAACAGCCAAGTATCCAGCCTTTCTGGGCCAGCCGGAACATTGGTCTGAGTTGCTGGTTGATTACCGCCTGGGGGTGGTGTAGTTGCTGGACCTGTTTGCGTCCCGCCACCAGCACCTCCACCACAAGCCGCTAAAATCATTGAAGCGGCCAAGGTTAGCGATACTACAGCCATTTTCTTTTTTTTCAAAAACATAATTTTACCTCCCTAATTTTAATGGCGGCCAATGCGCCACATGTTTACCCTTTTACAGAGCCAAGCATAACGCCTTTAGTAAAATGCTTCTGCAAGAAGGGGTAAATAAGCATAATTGGAAGCGTTGAGAAAATAATAACGGCATATTGCAAGGATTGGGTAATTACATTTCTATCCAAATCCTCAATCAATGCCCCCGCATGAAGTCCATAGGCCTCTGCGGCATTGTCCAGCACGATTTGCCTTAACACTACCTGCAACGGGAACAAATCCCGATTAAGAATATACAACAAAGGCTGTGTAAAGTCATTCCAACGGAAAACTGCTATCCACAGAGCTATTGTTGCTAAAAGCGGTTTCGATAACGGAAGTACAATTCTAAACAATATGTGTATTTCATTCGCACCATCAATCAAAGCCGATTCCTCTAGCTCCACTGGCAATTGCTTAAAAAACGTCCTCATTACCACTACATGGAATGTAGATATGGCAGTAGGCCATATTAAAGCCCAAATATTGTTAAACAATCCAAGGTTTTGCACCACAAGGAATGTTGGAATCATACCACCACCAAACCAAAGTGTAAATATAATCATCCAAGTAAACACTTTTACACCTGGTATATATGGCTTAGAAATAACATACGCCGCGGCACTTTGCAAAACAAGATTGATTATGGTACCCACAATAACTATGAACAATGTATTCCCATATGCTGTGAAAATAGCACCATTCTCTATCAACATAATGTAAGCGTCAAAAGTAAAGTCCCGAGGCCAGAACCCAACCTCTCCTCTAAGCACAGTATTCCTACCACTTAGGCTTATCGCAATAATCCTCATAAATGGCAATATTATACTAGCACATAGACCGATTAACAAAAGCCCGTTAAAAAAGACAAATATTTTTCTGGAAAGGGGCTCTTTTATCTTATTCCGGCTGTGAGAAACGTCAGCCATACAAAATTCCCCCTTACCATAATGATGTATCCGTTGTTTTTCTGCTTAACCAGTTGGTACCATATACAAATATTAAGCCTATTACTGCATTAAACAACCCAACTGCCGAAGCATAAGAAAAATTGCTTTGATGAAGCCCTGACCTAAAAACATAAGTGGCAATAACATCTGCATTAGCGCGGGTTGCCGGATTACCTAGCAAAAATGCTTTTTCAAAATCGGAACCCATTATCGCGCCCATTCTTACAATCAACATGATTATAATAGTTGGCATAATATTAGGCATTGTTACATGCCAAAGTTGCTTAAATCGTCCAGCTCCATCAATAATGGCCGCTTCATATTGGCTTTGCTCTACACCAGCTATAGCCGCAAGATATATAATCGAACCAAAGCCAACTGCCGCCCAAATATCTGAAACAATAAATATCGTCCTGTAAAAACGCAACTGGCCTAAGAAATTTACTGGTTCCCAGCCCATCCACCTATAAAAATCACCGACAGGCCCCATGGTAGGGCTCAGCATACTTGTTATCAAACTGACTATAACCACTGTTGACAAGAAGAATGGCAAATAGCTGATTGTTTGCACAACCCGCTTAAAAACCATATTTCTGACTTCATTTATCAGTAAAGCCAAAACTATAGCAGAAGTAAAAACAAAAATTATGCCCAAAAGGTTCAAAGCTATGGTATTCCAAACAACATTCCAGAAAACAGGACTGGTTAAGAAATTCTGAAAATGCGCCAACCCTACAAAAGGACTGTTAGCAAGTCCCCAAAATGGGCGGTACTCAAAAAACACAATAACAAGCCCCCACATGGGCAAATATCTAAAAATAATGTAAAACACTAAAACCGGCAAAAACAATAGGTATAAAAATCTACACCTCCACATTCTTGCCCAAAGAGTACCTGATTTGGAACTCGCCAACATCTTTGTTGCCTCCCCATGGCATTGCAAATGCCTTAGCTTTCCTACCCTAAAGAATGCCTGAAAAATAACTTCCTAATTATGTTATTGCCATAAAACTTTATCCATCATGATATATGTCCGGTACACTTTCATGTCCCACTGGCCATAAATATCTATATTTCGTTCACCTGTCCACATAAAATAGGTATAAAAAATCCGTTGTGCCACCATACTTTCCATCATCTTGTGAAACAACACACCACCTATACCTTTCCCTTGAAGGGAAGGTCGTACACCAAAAGGGCCAAAACGTTCTTCAGTGCCATCCATAGCACGCATTACAAAACCAGCTACTTCACGATTGGCATCCCAAGCTAATATAATAGTATTTTCACCCCGCCCATCTAGGATATTTCCACGTACACCTGAAAGCCAATGAGGGAAGTATTCGCGCAAGAAATCATAGGTTGGCATTGAATCGCGCAAACGAAATGGGGTAAAAGCAAAGCCGTTTTCTATTAACTTGGCTTTTATTTCAGCATATTTGAGCGGCATTTGATATCCGCGCAAATGCAAGTCCATAGATACGCTTTTGCCACTTTCAATATAACCACAATTTTTGAAAAAAGCTACGCTTTCCTCATAAGCTTCACTATCCACTCCAGGGAAGAAGTAGTTTGCAGGATATGCACCAAGGGAAATTGCTTTTTCGCCTCGTTCAACCAAGGTATTTTCCAATGTGGATATTAGGGCAGAGCCAATACCTTTACGTCGGTGTTTTGGATGTACACCAATGGCCACAATCCAAGCTTTATCAGACTCTACATTTTCATCTCGCACACGAAGTCTTACGCCATAAGCAAAGCCCACCTTTACTTTATCGCCGTCCTCCGCTATCAGAAATAAATCAGGGTCAAAATTTACATCGAAAATCACACGCTTGCAGAAATTGCTTTGGTCTACCATATCCTGTGGCAAGCAAACATTCCATAATGCTATGATGTCATCTATCTCGTCTCTGGCGGAATAACTGCGAATAGTCATAATAATATCCCTTCTGCATTTGCCTGAAACTGTATACTATTTTCGGTCACAAATTGAAAATACAATGTGAGGATTTTCAATTTGTTCCTTCAAGTAGTATATCAAAAAACTATGTCAAAATTTATGCTTGAAACCATACTGAAATTTATACCATAAACCTTTGCCGCGCCATTATAGCCGCGCCCCTGGCCGCATCTGATATAGGTTCCCGTATAAGAAAGCGGCTATCAATATTATCTTCCAAAATGGTGCGTAATATTGCCCCTTTTTGAAGTAGACCGCCAAAAAGTGCCGTTTCAATTCCGCCCAATGGTAATAATTCTAATGCCTCCGCTGTGGTGGTCAATAATTCCTTTAGAGATTCTGCCGCCTTTTCAAATATCTTTTCTGCCACAATATCTCCATTTTCATAAGCTCTGCAACATAAAGCAGATAACGCTGCGATTTCCTTTTTTCCAGTTTCTTGAGCATATGCACGACTAACCAACTCAGGAATACCACTTACATTCCAAGCGTCATATACTAAATTCGTAAGCATAGTGGGCTGTTCTCGCCCATCATGAGCGCGTACAACTGCTTTTAGTACATCTCGCCCAATGGCGTATCCGCTACCTTCGTCATCAAACCTGTGTCCCCATCCTCCACAACGGTGATGTATATTTGCAGTGTTCATTCCATAACATACCGAACCTGTACCAGAGATTAGAGCTAAACCCGCGCCTCCGCCGAAAGCACCATATAATGCGGCTTCAAAGTCCGCTGATAGCTGGTATGGATTATTATATCCCCAAGATTCCAGAGTTTTTGTCCATATTGTCCGCGCCTCAGCCCCACTAACACCTGCACCGGCTATACACAGTCCTTTGAATGAGGTTAAACCACCCGGCAAGGTGTCCATATGCTTCAAAGCATCTCGCACAGACTGCGTTACCTGTCCCATGCTATTGCCATGTACATTAAGTGGGCCAACCTTAGCCCTTAGCAGTGTGTTTCCAGCTTTATCTATACATTCGACTGTAGTGGCTGTTCCTCCGCCGTCCCAGCCTGAATAATATTCAGCTTCCATAATTCCCATTAAAAATCCTCATTAAGGACTGTTTGAAAAATCCTCACAAAAATTTGAGAAGTTATTTTTCGTCCATTCCTAAGTTTCGCCAAAGCTCCATTAAATCAATATTTTTCCAGGGTTTAGAATACCCGATGGGTCAAACGCCTGTTTTATTTTGCCCATAATATCCATTTGCAAACTGCCAAGGCTTTCCAATAGATATTTCCGTTTTGCATGACCGATTCCGTGTTCACCAGATACTTTACCGCCCATTTTGGCCGCTTCTGTATATAGTGCATCCATTACAGAGGTAACGGCAAACTTCCAAGCCTCATCACTTAGAGAATCTTTACATACATAAATGTGCAAATTACCATCACCTGCATGACCGAAACTTCTTATTCTTACTTGATATTTGGTGGCAAGCCCCTTTGTAAACTCAATAAAAGGGGCGACTTTGTCGATTCTTAATACTACATCACATTCATCCATGGCAGAAGTAGAACTTTTTATTGCTTCAAGAAACGCGCCGCGCGCACTCCACATAGCCTCTTGACGTTCTGCCGTATCAGATATAAATACATCCAAAGCACCATGTTCCATACAAATTTCTGTTGCCATATCAAAGGTTGGCTCCATAGCCTTGCGAGAATTCCCATAGAAAGAAACAATCAGATAAGCAGCCGCGGTGGAATGAGGGAAAGCTTTCCCCAAATATTGCTCTGCTTCAAGAAGAACCTCCCTTTCTGTATATTCCAATGTAGCTGGAGATGTTTGTAGCAACAAAGGCACACAGCGAGCGCATTGGTCAATATCATCAAAAGGAACCAATAGCGAAACAAAACGATTTGGCAAAGGCAATACCTTCAATATAAGTTTTGTAACTACACCCAACGTTCCTTCAGAACCTATCATCAAGTGCATTAAATTGTAGCCTGAACTGTTTTTGACTGTATCCCCGCCTAGCATGATAATTTCTCCGTTTGGCAAAACTACCTCAAGTCCTTTGATATAATCACGAGTGACTCCAAAGGCAACAGCACGCATTCCGCCTGCGTTAGTCATTGATGTTCCACCTATGGTTGCAGTTTTTTCACCAGGGTCTGGGGGATACAACAAGTTATGCTCTTGAAGACATTCAGCTAATTGCGAAAGCAAAACACCAGATTCTACAGTTACACTCATTGCATCTTTGTTTACATCCAATATTTTATTCATACCAGCCAAAGACAAAAGTATTCCACCATGGATGGCTACACATCCACCACATAATCCTGTACCTGCCCCACGGGGTGTTACCGGAATATTTTGAGAAGACGCATATTTAAGTATAGCGGAAACTTCTAAGGCAGTTTGTGCCTGCACCAGCACTGCGGGGGCAAAATGTCCGTATTCTGGCATTTCATCATGCCAAAAATCCTCATGTATCTCATCACCTACAAATACCCGCTCTGGCGGAATGATACTTTGTATATGACGGACATCCTCTGTTGTAATATCCTTAAATGACAACGGAACCCCCCTTTTTAATCTGTTTTATTAATGCAGGTACAATTTCAAACACATTGCCAACAACGGCATAATCTGCGATTTTCATGATTGGTGCATCGGGGTTTGTGTTTATCGCAAAAATATGCTCTGAGGCTTTCATTCCAGCAATAAATTGCACTGCCCCGGAAACCCCACAGGTTATAATTAACTGAGGCCGCACAGAACGCCCCGAAAGTCCAATCTGCATAGAATAATCTGCAAGTCCAGACTCTACCACTGGACGTGTAGCACCAACCCGGCCGTTAAGCAATTGTGCAAGTTCGTGTAACATTTCCATATCCTGCTTTTTCTTAATAACATTACCGGCAACCACTAAAGCAGGGGCATGTTCAATACCTTCTGGAAGCATTTTTTTACGCACATAGGCAAGGTCTATATCGGATTTAAGCATTTGTGGCGTAACAGATACAATTTCAACTGTACCAAACGGCGTAATTTTCACGGGCATATCCATAACTCGTTCACGTACTGTTGCAAATTGAGGACGATGGTTTTCAGTGACAATTTGTGCCATAATATTGCCGCCAAAAGCAGGTCGCGTTTGAACAAGGTCTGTATTTGCACGCATTGTTAAGCCTGTACAGTCAGCAGTAAGCCCAGTTTGACAGCGAGTGGCTACACGTGGTGCTAAACTGCGTCCCACAGGTGTTGCACCCACCAAAACCACAGTTGGACGGCAACGTTGTACACAATCGAAAAACACATTGGAATATGCATCTGCCCTAAAATATCTAAGTTCTTCATGCAAGTAGGCATAAACCTTAGCCACTCCAAAATCCAATATACTTTCAACGGCCTGAGCTATATGAGGCATATCGGAACCAACAAAGATACAGCATACTTGCTGAGAAACAGTTTGAGCCAGTATACGCGCTTTTCCAATAAGTTCTAAGGTGACAGGGGCTATGTTCCCATCTGAGTGTTCTACATACACCAGTATATCTTTGTAATCTTCTTTGCTATATTCTTCACAGTTGCCTTTATATTCACCGCTTTTTTTGTTAAATGCAACTCGTTGCACTATATTTTTAGCAATTGCTTTTTTGGGACATGCTTCTACACATAGTCCACAACCATTACAAGCGGGGGTAATGCTTATTTTGCCTTCTTCGTCATTTTTGTCTTTTTTGTCTTTTTTGTTAAATATGGCACCTTCTAGTACAATAGCATCGCATGGACAAGATTCTGCACAAAGACCGCATCCATTGCAGAGGTCTTGCCGTATACTAATCAAAGCTAGTTCCCTTTAGCATAATGGATTCACCTGAATTTCTACCTGAAACTTTTGTAAAGAATTTTTGTAAAAAAAGCGAGTTTCAAATCTGTTATAACAATTTCAGCTTATTTAGCTTTTCATAAACTAGTGTTGCAACTTCTTCACTTGAGCCAGTCAATGTTTCGGCAGGTGCATTAACTTCTGGCGGAAATATCCGTTCAACCTGTGTAGGCGACCCCAAAAGTCCGTACTGCTGTACATCTTTGCAAGGTAAATCGTCTAGGCCTAGGGTTTTAATTGGATAATTTTTTGTGCGTTTTAGCGTTACATAGGATGGAAGCCTTGGCCTAAAAATATCTTTTTCCACAGTAATCAAACAAGGATAGTGCATAGTGGCATCCGCAATAAGCTCGCCCATGTTTTGTTCTACCGTAATTTTGTCACATTTGGCATCCAAAATTTTGCTAACCCAGCTTACATGAGGAATACAAAGCCACTCAGCCAATGCGGGTCCTACTTGGGCAGTATCGCCATCAGTAGTTTGGCGGCCACATACGATTAAATCAAAAGGTTCTACCACTTGGATTGCTTGAGAAATGGCAAAACTTGTAGCTAGTACATCAGCACCGGCAAAAGCAGGGTCGGTTAGTAGAATGGTTGCGTCCACACCAAAACCATATGCTTCCCGCAGTATGTCCGCACTAAATGGCGCGCCCATAGTAATTGCTGTAACGGAACCGCCAATTTGAGCTTTTATTTGTAGTGCAGTTTCCAAGGCATATTCATCGTAAGGATTTAATTTTGTATCTTTGCTAGAACGCTGTAAAACCCCGTTTTCAGGATTAACCTTTACTTCACTGCTAGAAGGCACTTGCTTGATACATACTAAAACCCTCAATACAGCACCTCCAGCTTTTCGTTGAGTTATTCAAATAATATTAGTAATAAATAACTATACCCATGTCTGATTGGCCTGACCAATTAGACTTTAACAGACTTTTTTAACAAAGTCAAGATGTTCTGATAATAATTTTACAGCAATATCTCCAAGACCGCGTTCAATGTATTCGCAAAGGCGTTTGTGCTGTTCATAAAGTATATAAGCGTTATCACCCCGCTCCAGTATCCTTGATACATTAAAAAGTATGGATTTCTCCATCAAAATTTGTACATAGGTATATACTTGTTTAAGAATATAATTTTCTGACATCGTAAAAAGATGTTTATGAAAAGCTATATCCGCTTGTACAGAAAGTTCAATATTTTTTGAATATACAGCACTACGCATAATATCCAATTGTTGGCGTAAAAATTCAGTATTACGGCTATTTTTTTCAAAAATAAGTCGTAACGCGTCCAGTTCAAGCAATCGCCGGAAATCTAGCAAATCGTTTTCCATTTGGTCATTGCGAATTAACAAAGGAGCTATTATATTCACAAAAGTGGACAGATTAAAGTCACCAATGTATGAACCTGCGCCTTGATTTGATTCCAATACGCCTATTACAGAAAGAGATGAAAGTGCTTCACGTAAAGAGGCGCGGGATACTCCTAATTGTTGGGTAAGGTCACGTTCGGGAGGTAGTTTATCGCCAGCATTAAGCCGTCCATCTTTTATCATGTCTACAAACAGTTTTATTATTGTGTACGATATTTTTTCGCTTGAATCTGTTTCCAATTTTGTGAATTGCATTATTTAATGTCCCCCTTTTCAGTGTTCTATTTTGTTGCATTACTTAGGAACTGTCAAGAAATAACTTGGACAGATTCCGCAGGATTTTTGTGCGAGGGCAAGGAAGCGGAAACCGCGCGTGCCCAAAGGCATGTAAGGCTTTCAGCTGACGCAGACATCGTGCAAAAAGACAAGGAAGATGTTCAAGTTATTTCTTGACGGTTCCTTATACACTTTTTTAGCAAACCGTTATTTTCGGTAAGTCGTTTTTCGGCAGTGTGAAGGTCTATCCCTTCCTTTATCATAACAATGGCGGCCTTTACGTTATTATTAGCTTTTGTTAAAAAATCAGCCGCTTCTTCTTCGGTACAGTTAGTAATTTCGCAAATTATATTTTGAGCGCGTATGACTAGCTTTGAATTGGCTGGCTTCAAATCCACCATTAAATTGCCGTAGACTTTGCCAAGACGCACCATGGTACCTGTGGATATCATATTTAACACCATTTTTGTACCAGTGCCGGCTTTCATTCGTGTGGAGCCTGTTATTACCTCTGCCCCAGTATCAACTGATATTGCTATTCCAGATGTATCCAAGGTTGTTTTTGCTATGGGCGAATTTTTGCTACAAACTACACAAGCTGTTGAGGCACCTAAAGAACCTGCATATTTTATCCCGCCAATTACATATGGGGTTCGCCCGCTTGCGGCAATACCAATTAGCATATCTTTTTTCGAGAAATTTATGGCTTTAAGGTCATTAACCCCTAGTTCTGCACTGTCTTCCGCGCCCTCGGAACTTTTTACAAGGGCATCACGTCCACCGGCAATAATACCCATAAACCAATCTTCTGCTACATTGTAAGTTGGTGGACATTCTGAGGCATCCAGTACTCCAAGCCTCCCCGAAGTCCCGCAACCCATATACACAACCCGACCACCACCGCGAATTGTGCGTTCGGCAACCTCTACTGTATTAGCAATATGAGAAAGTTCATTTTCGACAGCCAAGGCGATTTTTTTGTCCTCCTCGTTTATGATACTAAGCATTTCTACCGTTTCGATTACATCTATGTCCGCACTTATTGGGTTGCGACATTCTGTATCTGGTACGTATTTCTGTACATCCTGCATTTTTAACATCCCTTCTGGATTTTTTGTACCCGATAAGGAAAATATTCACTATTAACGGGTGTTTTTTAGCAATTCATTATTATCATATCATAAATACCTTTGCAACAACTTTGCGTTTGCAATTATTATAGGGGTGTACATTGTGCGTCCACAAACCGCCAATGTATACCCCTATATAAAAATTTTTCATTCGCAAATGTATTTGGCGTACAGATTGCGCTTCAGTGACCCGATACCACATGTTGGAATAAAAGAGGCATTAGGGCAAATTAATATTGATACAGAAAAAATGAAAAAAAGAAGTGCTATTTACGACTGGTAATAGAGTGTCCATTTTTCCTCAGAAATCACCATTAACAAATTACCCCAATGAAAAAGTGCCATTCATCGAACCGATGGAAGGCACTTTTTCTCATTTATTCAGTTGTGTCCACTAGCATAAATATATTGCATGGGTTCCTTATTAGATTTCTTCTGAAATCTGCCGCAAGCAGGTTTTGGAAGTATTAATAGGAATAAGTCCCATATCTCTCCATCAACATTCTTTCAAGCAATAATGAGAAAGCACGCATATTGCGTTCTATCATACCAGGGTGGAATGCTTCGATGTAGTTAAATTCGTCATTGGGGGTGTGTAGATAATGCGCCGTAAGACCAACGGATGGTGCTGAAAAGAACTCTGCTCCAGATTCATTGTAAGGCATTCTAGCAAATCCAGCCAGGGCAACCACCATATATCCTTCAAGTAAAAAGGCTAAATGGTCGCTAGGCATAAATATTCCGTTAATCATTCCCAGTAGTTCTGTGTCGTATTGTTCGTTTAACGCATTAGCGATTACATCAATTTGCTCTGTAATAGGAGTAGGTACAGCTTCCCAAGTTGATAACACCAGTAGGTGAGGGAAATCACTAAAGTCTGGCCTTAATAGTTCTCGTAGTTCTTCCACAGATTCAATTCCTAAGTCTTCCAGACCAAATGCTTCTATAAAAGCCTCAAATCCCATTTCTTCCAATGTCGCATCTAAATAAGCTAATGATTCTTCTGCCAATGCATCTAAAGCGACGTAAGCCTCTTCTAGCCCAGGGCCTGCGCCAATTGCTGCTCCATACACTAGATATGGGCCATCAAGTAATACATCGGCGTTTATCATCATTACGATATTGTCGCGTTCTTGCTGAGTTAGTGATTCATAAAAGTAACGCGCCCCAAATAAACCAACTTCCTCCGCGCCAAAGAACACATATATTATGGTATGGTAATTGTCTGCATATTGCATTCTTTGGGCATTTTCAAGCAATAGAGCTGTGCCGGAAGCATTATCACTAGCACCAGGAACATATACGGCATCATAATGCGCGCCAACAATAATAAGGCTCTCGCTTTGTCCTGGTATTGTTAATATAACATTTTGGCTAATGCGATTCTCCCTAAGTGGAACGCCTCCTATTTCTGCTATTAAAGCAACAAAATCTCCACCCATTCCAAAAACAGTGCTTACCCATTCAATTACATCGTCCTGATAAAATTCTTGTACCTCAATATCGTACCAATCAAATCCCATGGCTAGTAGTTCTTCTACAATCCATACTGCCGCTTCTTTTTCCCGGTATGTAAAAGCTATGCGTGAATACAAATTGTCACTCATAAATTCTACAAAGCCCGTACCTGCTTGTCCATGCGGCAACTCAGTTGAAAAGGATGGTTCACGTATATCTGTAAAATTACCACGATACCATGTGTTTTGTTGTATTGCCTGTGTTTCTTGTACCTCTTGCGTTTCTTGTATTTCCTGTGGTATTTGGAATAACCCAGTAGCATAATGAACTGGTACAAAGATAGTCCCATATTCATGAAACCCACCTGCCGCTTCTACTTCTACAACCCTTGAGTTTCCTTGTGCATCGGTAACAATTACCGCTTGAATATCACTGTCCCACTCTACGGTATAACCATGAGCTTCAGCCGCTTGTCGCAATGGTACATAAGCATTACCATCAACATATGTGCGCGGCACTGCCTCCAACGGATTTGCCGACACATAAAATACACTAGTGTTCGCCAATATGAGAGTGGCAATAAGTAAAAACGCAACTTTCCTTACAAATGTTTTCTTCATATTTTTTTACCCTTCTGTTTTGACCGAAATGGCCATATATTTTTTTGCCCTTATATAATACCAAAAATATATCCCAAATCCTATCCATAATTTTTATCTCATGCAAGATTCTAAGAGCCTGTCTAACACTAAAACAAACATTTTTAACACATAAATAAAAAGCTCCAGACAGATCAATCAACTCTGTTTGGAGCTTTTTTATCTGGAACTATTCACATGAACTATTACAATGACCTGTACATATGAGGTGTTTTTTGGTATTATACCGCAGATTGATTGTATCCAAATAAAGTTTACTAGTACCAGTTGGAGTTATCTTGATGAAACTATTTTAACGATTACAAGTAAGGAGGTTAACTTTTGATTGAAGTCAAAAATTTAACAAAAAGATATGGACATCATGTGGCGTTGGACAATATCAGCTTTACCGTAGAAGACGGCGAAATTCTAGGATTCCTAGGCCCAAATGGCGCGGGCAAAACAACCACAATGAACATTATGACAGGATATATTGCCACTACAGAAGGGGAAGTGTTTATAAACGGCACGGAAATAGTAGCAGAACCTGAAAAAGCCAAGGCAAACATTGGTTATTTGCCGGATACGCCGCCAGTTTATGGGGATATGCGGGTGGATGAATATCTACGCTTTGTAGCGGATATTAAGAAGGTAAAATCATCCGAACGCAAGCAAATGCTTGAGGATGTTAAACGTGTAGTGCGTATCGAAGATATGTCAACCCGATTAATTAAGAACCTATCCAAAGGATACCGCCAGCGTGTGGGATTAGCTCAAGCAATGATTGGTTATCCAAAAGTAATTATAATGGATGAACCTACAGTAGGGCTTGACCCCAAACAGATTATTGAAATGCGGGATGTTGTTCGCAAGCTCGGCAAAAAGCATACGGTTATTTTGTCGTCTCACATACTTCAAGAAGTAAGTGCAGTTTGCGATAGAGTTATGATTATTAATAAAGGACGTATTGTAGCAAGCGATACGACTGAACGTCTTTCTAGCAGTATTGCAAAGGGCGGACACACAATGCAGGTTAGAGTAAAAGGTGAAAAGGCAAAAATCTTAAAGGCATTGGAAAGTTATCCCGTTATCCGTTCTATTAAAGAGGATGCCAGTCGTGAACCAGGAACTATAGACTTCCACCTTTCTGGGGAAAATAATATGGACATTCGAGAAGCGATTTTCTCCTGTATGTCCTCAAATAATTTGCCCATTCTCATGATGAAGTCCCTTGATTTAACTTTGGAGGAAATCTTCTTGCAAATTACCACTGGGGAAGGAGGCATTGTTTCATGATTGCAATTATGAAAAAGGAACTGCGTGCATATTTTACGCAGATGATTGGATATAACGTACTTGTATTGATGGTTTTGCTTACGGGCTTGTTTTTCGCATTGCTAAATGTTATGCCTCGTTCACCCAATTTTCATATTGTCTTAAGTAATTTCCTAGTCTTTTTGATACTGGTGGTGCCTATTATTACTATGCGGCTATTTGCTGAGGAATCTAGGAATCGTACTGACCAGTTGCTTTTTACAAGTCCATTAACTGTTACCCAAATTGTACTAGGGAAATATTTGGCGGCCTCACTGTTGTTTTCGGCAGCTATGGGCGTAACTATGCTTTTTCCATTAATGCTTTCGCAATATGGAGAACTGCCTACAAATCAGATTATTGGAGCTTATGTAGGCTTTATATTAATGGGCATGGCTTTGATTGCATTGGGATTGTTTATATCTGTAATGACTGATAACCAGATTACAGCGGCGGTGTTTACGTTTGGGGCAGTATTTGTAGTTTTTCTAATGGATGCAATTGCCGGTGCTATGCCCACTGATACAATTTCTTCACTTGTGTTTGTGGCCTTACTGGTTTTGGCTGTAGCTGGAATTTGGTATAACAGTACCAAGCATATAAAATCGGCTATTATATTGGCGGCCGCAGGTATTGTTGTAATTGTGGCGTTGTATTTCTTCAACAATCTTATTTTTGATGGGGTTATTGTTCGTTTTTTACGCTGGATTTCCTTATTTTCGCGCTATCATAATTTGACCCGCGGAGTGCTTAATCTGTCTGATATAGTCTATTATGTTACTTTTGGGATGATGTTTATCTATTTTACCATTAATGTTATTGAGAAAAGGAGGTGGCGTTAGTTATGAATAAGCGTTTACGTTATGGGACATTTTCTACAGCAATGATACTTGCTACAATAGGGCTATTTGTGCTAATCAATTTGGTTGTGGACCAGCTAAATATTAGCCACGACCTTACCCAAGACAGATTTTTTACCCTTTCAGAAGGTTCACGTAGGATTGCGCGGGAACTCTCAACGGATATTACCATCTACGCGCTATTCCCAACTGGACAAGAGGAGTTTATATTTACTCAATTGCTAGAAGAATACTCCTCGCTTTCTCCTCATATTCGAGTAGAATATCGTGACCCTTTACTAAATCCTCAGTTTGTAAGGCAGTTTGAACGTGCCGATGAGGCTATTGATGCCAATAGTATTATTGTGGTTGGGCCATATCGTCATAGGGTTATCCATTCTCACGAATTGGTAACATGGAGACGCGAGATTAACCCACAGACATTTGCCTGGCAAAATACATTGGTAAGTATTAACTTGGAACCACATGTTACCAATGCCATAAATTTCGTGACTACAACAGAAAGCCCAATTATTTACCATATGGTGGGCAATGAAGAACTTCCGCTTGCGCCAGGACTTATGGAAGAATTCCAAATGGCCAATTATGAAGTACGGGAAGTTAATCTTGTAATGGAGGATATACCAGAAGATATTGATATTTTGCTTGTCACACTTCCACGGCGAGATTGGACACCTGCACAAGCTACTCGAATATATGATTTCTTGCGCAATGATGGCCGTGCGTTGTTAATTCTAGGGCCATTGGGCGAGGCGGCGGGTTTTCCATTACTTGAAGAAACGCTAGGGGCTTTTGGAATAGTAGTTGGAGATTATATTGTTTTGGAAGGCCATCCCGGGTTTTTTATTGAAAATCCATTAACACTAGTCCCTGAATTTGTCCCCCATCAAATTACAGAAAACTTGATTGAGCGACAGTTTCGCCCATTTCTGATGTTAGCCACAGGTATAGATGAGGCACCCTTACGGCGTGCTAATACTAATATTTACCCATTAATCACTACTTCTGACCATGCTTATGGTAAGAGAGACCCAAATCCACAAACTATTAACCGCGAAGAACATGATGTACCAGGTCCATTTAACTTAGCAGTTGCAATTGAAGACCGTTTTACCGCAGACCGCACATACACAACTCGTATGGTGGTTCTAGGAAGCGGGGCATTTCTAGTACCGGAGCTTAATACGGCTTTGGGCGGAACAAACTGGAGCTTTTTGGTTGATAGCGTTAATTGGTTGCGTGGTGAGCCTAGCCGTATTCATATTCCGCCACGGGCACCAAGTGTTTCAAGACAGTTGATTATGACCCAAAGCCAAGCAAATTTTGTATCAGGTGTCTCTGTATTTGTATTGCCTATTGTTTTTGTTGTTGCAGGGCTTGTGGTTTGGTTAAGAAGGAGGAACGCATAGCATTATTACCACTAATTTCTATGGATGTATGAAAACCCTAGAAAAATTTCATAACAAAAGGAATTAGGAATGATTAGTCTAAGTACCGAAAGGGCGGTACTACGTTACCCAAGAAAGCTACAATAGGCACCTACGGATGTTACGCAA